>OHKP01000538.1_pt1 | contig 21339 bp, 15 predicted proteins | sample 1568861 | NCBI WGS metagenome assembly OHKP01 (sample SAMEA3879524, study PRJEB24766) | human gut metagenome | biome: human-associated habitat; feature: feces | place: USA | collected 1985/1987 | reverse complement strand
TAGACAAATAGCTTTCGGGGTTTATGTTGCAATACGTAACTCCGGAGACGCTTACCGAATACTGGACCGGCATTCCAAGGGCAGAATCAGGACAGGAGACTGAAATGGTCGTCCCGACCTAAAAACCACAAGACTGTCCCCCTGACCGTCCCGACTACCTCAGACGAGATGCTCAGCAGATTATCCTGGTCAGACTGTAGCCAAGCATGACAGCGATTATGCCTATGACAACGCTCAGTGATATGTAGAAGGTAAACATCAGATAATCAATTGATTGCAGCATTGACAGACTTTCGTTGGCAAACGTCGAGAAGGTGGTAAATCCGCCACACAGGCCGGTTGTAAGCAATAGACAATAATGGCTCGACGTGGTGGAATATTTCGAGAAAAGGCCATAGAGGAGACCTATCAACAGGCACCCGATGACATTTACAACAAATGTGGATATCGGGAACCGGCCGACAGGATGCAAGACTGTTGACACGAGATAGCGGAGTGCGCCGCCGATGAAACTTCCGGCACCGACCAATAGCATTGACCTCAACATAATTTCTGGCATTGATTTGAACGCGTAAAGATAATCAGTGTCAATGACAGTTCAAAACGGACGGTGTCGGGACGGCGGATTGGAGGACGCGGCGGGACGTCCACCGGACTTCCGTTATACTGGACATCACCAAAAGAAAGGTCAAAGGTACCCACGGACGCGGCGGGACTGTGGAAAGGATGGTGGCGGGACGGCGGATGGGCGGATGCGGCGGATGCGGCGGGACGATGCCACGGAGTGACGACTTAAAGTGGTGATATTCAATGAGATATAAAATCTGGTGTGGATTTTCGATGATTTTTTTGCCGAAAACCCACACCAACAATTCTTGATATCTGATTATCAATTAGTTACAAGCAGGGCCGTGGCGCCGTCCCGACAATCATACAGACATGTCCTAATACTGGACCGGCATTCCGAGGGCAGAATCAGGACAGTAGACTGAAATGGTCGTCCCGACCTAAAAACAACAAGACTGCACCCCTGACCGTCCCGACGGAAAAACCACACAACTGTCCCTCAGACCTGCTCGACCTGGACAGGATTAGCGTCTGCGGAGCTTGGAGGCGAGAGAGCCGTCCATGGCGCCCTTCATAAGCTTGCGGGTACCCTCGAACTGCTTGATGAGGCGGTTGACATCCTGGATGGTGGTGCCGCTGCCGTCCGCAATACGCTTGCGTCGGCTGCCATTGATAACCTCCACGTGGTCACGCTCGTACGGTGTCATTGACAAGATGATCGCCTCGACACTCTTGAAGGCGCTGTTGTCAATGTCAACATCCTTGATTGCCTTGCCGACTCCCGGAATCATAGACGCGAGATCCTTGATGTTTCCCATCTTCTTAATCTGCTGAATCTGATTATAGAAGTCCATGAGAGAGAACTGGTTCTTGGCCAACTTCTTCTTGAGTTCACGAGCCTGCTTCTCATCATACTGTTCCTGAGCCTTCTCAACGAGGGTCACTACGTCACCCATGCCGAGGATACGGTCAGCGATACGAGATGGATGGAAAACGTCGAGGGCATCAATCTTCTCACCTGAAGAAATGAACTTGATAGGCTTTCCTACGACAGCCTTGATGGAAAGGGCGGCACCGCCACGGGTATCACCATCCATCTTGGTGAGGACAACTCCGTCGAAATCAAGAACATCGTTGAAAGCCTTGGCGGTCTCGACAGCGTCTTGACCTGTCATGGCATCGACAACGAACAATGTCTCGGTAGGATTGACAGCCTTCTTGATGGCGGCAATCTCGTCCATCATCTCCTGATCGACTGCAAGACGACCTGCGGTATCGACGATAACTACGGAAATGCCTTCAGCCTTAGCCTTGGCAACGGCATTCTTGGCAATCTGTACCGGATCCTTCACTCCTTCCTCGGTGTAAACAGGAACTCCGGCCATCTCACCCATGACTTTCAACTGGTCAATGGCAGCAGGACGGTAAACGTCGCAGGCAGCCAGAAGGACCTTCATGCCTTTCTTGGACTTGCAGAGATTGGCGAGCTTGGATGTGAATGTGGTCTTACCTGAACCCTGGAGACCGGCGATAAGGATGATGCCGGGATTTCCTTTGACATTGATCTCCTGCGCACCGCTTCCCATGAATTCGGTAAGCTCATCGTGGACGATCTTGACCATCATCTGCTGAGGCTTGACAGCGGTAAGCACGTTCTGGCCCATCGCCTTGACTTTCACACGGTCGCAGAATTCCTTGGCGACCTTGTAGCTGACGTCGGCATCGAGGAGAGCCTTGCGGATGTCCTTGACAGTCTCCGCGACATTTATCTCGGTTATTTTTCCTTCACCTTTGAGAATCTTGAATGATCTCTCCAGTCTTTCTGACAGATTTTCAAACATATTTTATACTATTGTTATTCAAATTTAGTTGTTGGCATATAATGGCGACGGGACAGGCACGAGGTCATCAGAGAAAACCGCGGGGGCTATGTCCCTCAGGTTATATCTGCTGCTCATGACGCTGCCGTATGCACCGGCACTGCTGATTGCCAAAAGATCACCACGATGGCTTTCAGGAAGCCTGCGGTTAGTTCCCCAGACATCGTCGGATTCACATACGGGTCCTGTGACGTCATAGAAAGTATAAGACTCAGGACTTTCCGTCTGTGCGACTCCGGCCCTCGTCTTATGACTACTGCTGTTATTAAGCTCCTCGACAGTGAGGTTCTCGATATGATGGTAGGCACCATAGAGTGCGGGACGGATCAGGTCGTTCATTCCGGCGTCCAGAATCAGGAACGACTTATGTTCACCATGTTTTACGAACACTACGCGCGAAATCAACGAACCGCATTGGGCCACTATAGACCTTCCCGGTTCTATGATTACCCTCTGGTCGGGCCTGCGCTTCAAATTATCATTGATGGTCGAAAACCATGTTCCGAAATCAGGTATCGGTTCACTGTCCGGGTCCTTGTAATTCACGCCCAAACCACCGCCGAGGTCTATATTCTTGACCACAAGTCCGCGTTTCTCGAAATAATCCACTATCTCAGAAGCCCTTCTGCACTCTTCACTGTACACCTCTCGAACATCCAAGATCTGCGACCCTACATGAAAATGCAAGCCCCTGAAATCCACTGACTTGCATCTCTTCAAAAGTTCTATAACGCTATCGAACTCATGTCTGGATATCCCGAACTTGTTCTCCTCCAGGCCGGTGGTCACATACTTATGTGTGTGTGCATCGATATCGGGATTGATACGCACGGCAACATTGACCCGAACCCCTTTCGCGGAAGCGATGGAATCGATCACTTCGAGCTCCATCAGCGACTCGACGTTGAAACATCCGATTCCCAGATCGATCGCGCGGGAGATCTCTCGGTCGGTCTTGCCCACGCCGGCGAAAACGACAGTTTCCGGACGGAATCCGTGCTCCACCGCGTAGATGACCTCGTTTCCGCTTACGCAATCTGCGCCGAAGCCTTTACTACTGATTATCTGTAAAATGCGAGGTTCAACGTTTGCTTTCAATGCATAATTGACGCCGATTCCGTACTTCCGAGAATACTTGGCCACTTCATCCGCGGTCCGGCGGAGAAGGTCCAGGTCATAGTACCAAAACGGTGTCTGAAGTTCTTCGAATTTTCCAAATTCCTTCAACTCGAGCATATTCAGTCAAATAAATCCATCAAATATTTTACACAAATTGCAAAATTACGTAAAAAAACCTAACTTCGCACAATAATTCGGAGGACCGGATTCACTTTTCGGACACCACGATGTAAAATAACTGTAAATTAAAGTTGGAAATGGAAAAAGGACCAATTTCAAATTTCATCACTCACAACTACCGTCACTTCAACTCGGCAAGCCTTGTTGATGCTGCAAAAGCTTATGAAGAGCTACTTGCAAAGGGTGGCAAGATGATGTTGGCTATGGCCGGCGCCATGAGTACAGCCGAGCTCGGTCTCTCTCTCGCAGAGATGATCCGTCAGGATAAATTCTCTATTGTCTGCTGTTCAGCAAACAACCTCGAAGAGGATATCATGAATCTCGTAGCACACTCCCACTATTACAGAGTGCCTGGCTACAGAAACCTTACCGCAGAGCAGGAGCAGGAACTCCTGAACAACCACTACAATCGTGTTACTGACACATGTATCCCTGAGGAAGAGGCTTTCCGCCGTCTCGAGGGTGCTCTTGTAGATGTTTGGAACAAGGCAAAGGCTGAAGGAAAGAGATACCTTCCATATGAATATATTTACCAGATCCTCAGAAGCGGCGTTCTCGAAAAGTATTATGAGATCGACCCTAAGGACAGCTGGGTACTTGCAGCTTGCGAGAAGAACATTCCTATCATCTGCCCTGCATGGGAAGATTGCACTACAGGTAACATCTTCGCAGCTCACTGCATCAAGGGCGAATTCACTCCGGATCTCGTGAAGAATGGTATAGAGACCATGCTCTTCCTCGTTGACTGGTACAAGAAGAATGCTGTCGGCGCAGGTGTAGGCTTCTTCCAGATCGGTGGCGGTACCGCAGGTGACTTTCCTATCTGTGTAGTTCCTATGATGGAGCAGGATCTCCAGTGGCATGGTACTCCGCTCTGGTCATATTTCTGCCAGATTTCAGACAGTACCACATCTTACGGATCATACTCAGGAGCAGTTCCTAACGAGAAGATCACTTGGGGCAAGCTCGCACCAGAGACTCCGAAGTTCATCGTAGAGTCAGACGCTACTATCGTAGCACCTCTTATCTTCGCTTACGTTCTCGGTTGGTAATCCATTCTGAGACAAGATATTGCAAGGCCGGAAGGTTCCGTTATCGGAGCGGTTCCGGCCTTTTTCACCTAAAATCCATAAACCTTGAATACTAGAAAACAACTGAAACGGTTGCTGTTAAGAACACCTATATCCAACAGTTTGAAATTATTTTTATTCGGTATTACCGATAACGGGGTCAGCAAAAGTACGCAACCTAAGAAAAAGCGTGAAGTCAATGATGAAAAGGGCGTAGAAATGGACAGGATTGACAATGCGCTTCATGACTGGATTGAAGACGGAAACAACCTTTCTTCCGATTTCTGCATGGAGAGCCTGGCCAAATCATTGGGCTTCAGCAGGAAGTCCATTTCGGCTTATTTCGAGACCTATATCGCAACTGATTTCCGCACATGGAGGACGACCATGAGAATCGAGAAGGCCAAGGAGTTGCTTCTTGCAGACAGCGAGTGCGAGATTTCGGACATAGCCAAAGCCGTGGGGCTGACCGACAAGTCCAATTTCCACAGGCAGTTCAAGCAAATCACAGGCTGCACCCCCTCGAAGTGGCGTGAGACTGGCGGCCATCCTGGAATCCTGGATTAGCAGGATGGCGAGGAGCGTCGAGAGAGGCGTTTCATGATTACCCGACAAAACAATAATAGAGTGAGGCACTGAAATCCCCACCCTATTATTGTTTTGTACTATTTAAAACGTTTAGATAATACAAGACATCAATTTTATGTTTCGTCCCATCTAAAACGTTCAAGCGGGACAAAACGTAGCTAAAACACCATTCCGTATCACTCAAAACGTTTAAACGGTACGGAATGTCACATGTTAAACGGATTTGTTCCACTTATACGCTCAAACAGGACAAGCCGTAATGCGAAAACCATTATGTTCCGCCTAAAACGTTTTCGCGGAACAAAATCCCGGAATTTCTCAGACTGCCCCGGCGCCATCGGCTATCCAGACTGTCCCAGACTATCCCGTCTATCCCTGATGCGCAGGCCTGAGCAAATCCAGGACCACCTTTACAGGATTGAACGTATCCAGAGGAACCTCGACAAAACACGTATTCCAGTCACTCATCGAACCGTTCCACAGGCCAGGAAGCTCGAGAGCCTTGAGATCACGGCCCTGGTAACTCTTGGAACTCATGAAACCGGCATCCTCATCCACGAAATCCAGAAGATTGAACTTGTCACCCTTGTAATTCCTGATACAGCAGACAAGATCCACCGGATTGAAATGAGTAGCACGCGACAAGACATCACGGGAACGCTCATCATCCATATTAATCTGGACACTCTCCAGAATCTGAAGATTGGACGAACCATCCTTGCCGGCAATAATGAACGGACCGCCGCCAGGCTCACCCTGGTTGCGGACCATACCGCAGGCACGGATAGGACGATCAAGCTTAGACCTGAGCAGGGCAACCCTCTCGGCAGGAGTACGCATGAGAGGAAGCTGGATACAAAGCTCACTGTCAAGGAACGACTCTATCTCGTCACAAAGACATTGACACTCATCAGAAGCGACGTCGGCAACAGCATCAAGTTTACGAAGATACCCGAAGATGATATCCCTCAATTCCAGACACTTGCCCATGAGGACCTTCTTGTAGCGAGCAGTCACACCCAGGAACCTGTCGTTGGAGACATTGTCAATGTTCTTGATGGAAACCAGTTCATCCTGAAGATTATTCAGGTTATAAATCAAAGCCCCGTGACCGGCCGGTCTGAACAAAAGACTGCCATCTTCCTTTCTGAATGGCTTGTTCTCCATATCCACAGCCACGGTATCGGTAGCCTTGTCCTGGAACGTGAACGAGATGTTGTACTTCACGCCATACTTCTTCTCATAAGCAGCATTGACCTCCTCCAAAGCAGCCTCGAAAAGCGGCTTGAACTCAGGCGAAATAGTGAAAACGACATTGGCAGAACCATCGGCATTCCTCATATAGTCCTGAGCCTCAACAAGATGCTCGGCAAAGGCAGTCCTGCACTCCCCGTCCGGATATCTGTGGAAACGGATTACGCCCTTCGGCTTCGAGCCATAGCCGAGCCCGCCGGCATTGAGGACCTTGTCGGCAACATCCTTGCGGTAATCCGCATTGTCCTCAGGCTGACCGAACATCTCCTCAGTATAGAATGCGAAATCCTTTATGCGGGCAGCAAGCTTGCCGACAGGAGAATCCGCGCCCGGATCAGAACCGTTTTCCAGAGCAGAAAGCCCTGCAAAAATATCCTTGAACATACGGGAAGCTGCTCCGGAAGCAGGCACGAACTTGCACTTTCCGGCCACAGAGGCATTGTCACAATAAGCGACAGCCTTGTCAGCCTCCTCCTCGCTCATCACCTTGATTCCACGCTCAGGAGTCGCAGGTCCCACGATATCCATCCACGGAAATCCTTTCTTGAAACGCTCAACCTGAGCCTCAACGGTCTTTACTGAAGAGCCACGCTCCTCAATAGCTTTAATGTCATCCTTACTAAACATATCTAGTCTATATAAACTTCTCTCCTGTAATTGTATTCACTCCTGAGCTTATCGAAATTCTCCGGATTCAGCCTCAACATGAAATCGTCAGTGAAAATCGGATAATTATACTGTAGCACCGACGCGATCTCCCCCTGGTTCAAGTCCTTGAGATCCAGCTTTACAGCCTCATTCTCTGGTAGATCCGTCTTCGGGAAGAACTCATAGAGTTCCGTAATCCCGAAATAATGAGCTACCGCCCTGACCGCTGCCGCAGTACCATTCTGCTTGCCCTGATACGAATATCCGGCAATATGAGGGGTCGCAATCGCAACCTTGTCCATAAGGTCCAGGTCAATGTCAGGCTCATGATTCCATGTGTCAATGATAACCGGGCCCAGCTTCGGAATCGCGGCCTTGAGCGCATCATCGCACACAACCTCACCCCTTGCAGCATTGATAAAGAACGCACCCGGCTGCATCAGCGAGAAGAACTCGCTGTTCGCCATTCCCCTTGTCGTCTCGTCGAGCGGCACGTGGAGCGTAACAATCTGCGAATTCTGCAGAAGATACTCCAGGTCGCAGAACCCGAAAGACCCTTCTGCCTCTGCACGCGGCGGATCGCACTTGAGAATCTTGAAGCCCAAAGCACGTCCCATCCTCTCGATCAGGCTGCCCACATGGCCCACACCAATGATGCCGATTGTATCCCCCTGCAGGCTGATTGATTTTCTGGAAGCAAGACCGTAAAGAGCCGAGAAAACATACTCCATGACACCTCCGGCATTGCACCCGGGAGCATTGCGGACCACAATTCCCTTGGAATCGCAATATGGAAAGTCAATGTGGTCAGTTCCGATTGTAGCCGTAGCTATGAACTTCACCTTCGAGCCCTCAAGAAGATCGGCATTGCACTTCGTTCTGGTCCTGACCATCAGGACATCGGCATCCCTGACATCCTCCGGACCGATTTTGTCACCGGGAAGAAAAGTCATATCCGCATACGGGTCGAAGACTCCCTCCAAAAAAGGAATTGCCTTATCGGCAACTATTTTCAATCTCTTGTTACACATATCACCTTAAAACCAATGATTTTACAGGAGCGGTGCATCCGGTATTGCTGTAAAGCGGATCCGAAGTAACCACCCTGTTTATCTCCTCAATTATAGCATCCCTGTTGAAAAACAACTGGTTACGCACAACAGAGGATGATATCCCGCAAATGAGGACACCATCCTTCAGAAATTTCGACAAAGTATATGGGGCGGCGCCCGTGACCTTGTCCCATGCGGAAAGCACGAGATGGACATCCATGCCCGCGGACAGCCTCATCGCCTTCAGGAACAAAGGCATGATATTGTCCATCTGCATCGGCTCCTTGCGCTCCATGGAAATGCTCTTTCCCTTATATCTGCCCATTTTCCACCCTCCTGAAATTACCGCCTTCCGTCTCGAAATAAGCCCTGTCGGATGTAATGCTGTCCACAATGCCGGCAAGACGGACCTTGTTGCTGTCAGTAATGAAAATCTGACCGAATTCATTGCCGGCCACCATAGCCAGCAGATTGGCGGTCCTGCTCATGTCAAGCTTGTCGAACACGTCATCCAGCAGAAGCATCGGCGGAACACCGAAACTCTCCTTCATGAGCTCATACTGGGCGAACTTGAGAGAAACCAGAAAAGACTTCTGCTGTCCCTGGGAACCGCAGCGGCGGATGGGATGCCCGTTCATCCCGAAAGTCAGGTCATCACGCTGAGGACCGGCGGAAGTATAGCCCAGAACCAGATCCTTGTTCCTCGCTGCCGCCAGAAGTTCTGTCAATGCCCCTGCCTCAAGGTCTGACTTGTAACCCACCACGACCTTTTCCCTGCCGCCTGAAAGGTCATGATAGAACTTCTCCACAACAGGCGAAAGACGCTCTGCAAAAGACTTGCGCTTCTCATATATCCGCGAGGCATAGACCGACATCCTCTCCTCCATGATTTCCAGAAGGGCCATGTCGGGCCGGTAATTCTTCAGAGCCGAGTTGCGCTGGCCAAGAAGCTTGTTATATTGCTGGACATCAGAGAGATACTCATTATCCATCTGAGAAAGGACCATATTCATAAACCGCCTCCTGTCCTCCCCGGAATCACTCACCAGAGACACGTCGTCAGGAGACACCATCACCACGGGCAGTTCGCCGATATGCTCAGAAATCCGCTGGTACGGCTTGTCATCCCTGCGGAGCTTCTTCTCTCCCTTGTGCATCACCTTGATAGAGAATCTGGAACGCAATGCACTCTGCATCAGATAGTTTCCCGAGATGGAAAAAGAATCGGCCCCATACCGGAAGTTATCCCGGTCCGATGACCTGAAAGCGCTCTTTGTCATTGAAAGATACCATACGGCATCGAGAAGATTGGTCTTTCCCTCCCCATTTCCGCCGGAGATACAATTTATATTGGCGGAGAACTCAAGTTCCGCCAGTGCAATGTTTCTATAGTCCTGAACTACAATTTTTTCCAGAATCGCCATTCCGCACAGATTAATGTCCTAGCAAAGATAACTCATTTCCATGACTTTTCCGAGCAGTTCACGAAATACAGACCGCCGCAAACGCAGACTGGCAGCCCTTCACAAGGCCGCCAGTCTGACAAATCTAAAAACACTAAATTATCGTGGTTCCTGAGCACCGCATCCCGGAACGGCACCGAACACGTCGATAGCCTTCTGCCAAGGATAACGGTTGAAGTACATTGACACCGAAGAAGTCATAGTACCGGTCATATTCATACCCATTGCCGAACGGAAAGTGTTGGCAGCGGAATTAGGGTCATACGAAGTAGTCTCCTTATATGAAACACTCAAGAATCCATTCAGGTAAGCCTCGTCGAGCCTGCCCTTGAAGAGGGCCGGATCAGTAAGAGACTCGTTGCCGCCCGTCTCGGCGATGGCATCCACATCGTCGAAATCATCCACATTCACTCTGGTAAGCATTCCGCCTCCAGGGATGGTAAGGTCGATGATGCGGTTCAGGAAGAAGATATTGTTCTTCACCACATCGTGACGCTTGGCCTCGCGGTTCGCATCGCTGTCAATATGAGTCCTGTCAAGACCCGCGAAAATTGTCAGGCCGATGATATTGTTCTCCAGAGTACAACTTGTACCCGGCTGGAACCTGAAACCGAAACCCTGAGACTGGAGATCCTTGGTATAAGACCATACGAAAAGGACGGTATTGTTGCGGAAATCAATCTTGGTAATGGCGTTAGGATCCGGGCCGCGGACATCCATCGTGGTGACACGGTTATTTATGAACGCGCAGTTGTCCACTGTCAATGAACCTTTCAGAAGGCCGCAGATAGTGGTATTCGGACCATTCACGAATGTGCAGTTGCGGATCAGGACATTGAGATTGTTCACCTTTCCGGCCACTCCGTCGAAATAGATGAAGTAAGTCTCCTGGGTATAGACCTCCTTGTTTTCAAGATTCGGACCGCCCTGTCCCTTGGAACCCTCGCGCATCATGAACGGGGTCTCCACGCCCTCCGGCCAGCCTTCGCCGCGGAGATTGTAGCCGATGGCATTGCCCTTGTTGAACAGGAACCCGTCGATGACGAGAGAAGATGACGGCTTTTCAATGCTGCGGATCTGGATGGTTCCGCGCCCCTGCGAAGAACCGTTGGAATTCGCGTCCGGAGCAATCGTCGTAAGATGCTTGAGCACATCACGCTCAGAGAAATCCTCACTGTAGCCGCCCAAAATGACGAGAGGCTTGTCAATGATAATGTTGCCTCTGTTCATGAGACCGAAATAATTGCCTTCGGCAACTCTGATTTCGGAACCGTCAGTAGCCAGGTCAATGGCTTTCTGAATGTTTTTCAATGCTGTTGAAGGACTGAGTCCGTCATTCTTATTGGAGCCGCTGCGGGACACATAGTATGTCGGGCCCGAAGCTCGCGGCACAGCCGCACCTACGGATGCGGAACCTGCTTTTTCGACTGCCGTATTCATTTTCTCAGTGGTATTGTTCGCCGCATCCTTGAGTTTCTTCAAGAAACCCTGACCACTGGAAGGTGTCGTCAGAGCCAGAAGAGACATCAGCAGGGCGACATTTCTAAAAATACTTTTCATAAACTACTCTTATTAGAAATAATAGTTGAGTGAGACACAGAAACCGATATTCTCGGTACCATAGAGGATAGCGTGACTGCCAGGGCTCACAAGGTCATTGTACTGCTCCACCTTACCTGTCTTGGAAGAGAATCCCTCGAACTTGGTCCAGGTCTGAGGCTGGAAGGTAAACATCACCGGAGTGAATGTCATCGCGCCGGTAAGGGAGAGACGGCCTGTCATGAACCACTCCACACCCATATCGGCACTGACGCCGACACCATGGATATAGCCGACATTGTAACGCTCGGTAGGACGTGCATATGCGATTCCGAGATCCGCCTGGAAATCATTGAGAGTAGGATCTTTTCCGACAGCCGGACGCGCCATCGGCATCGTCGAAGGGACACGGTTCTCAGGAGTCATGGTGTTTCCGTAATTGAAACCGAGACTGCCGCCTGCAATAGAGTACGACACATTGAATCCTGCCATGAAACGGAGAGGACCGGTGCCTGCAAGATACTGGAATCCCAATGCGAGACTTCCGCTGTTGAGGTTGGATACTACGGCATCCACCACCTGGTTCCTGGAATCGGGATTGACAGCCTTGGCGAGGTCGTCATCCACATATTCACGATAGTCGATGTGGCTTCCGTTAAGACCGACGGTCGCACGGAACGCCCACTTGTCACTCAGAAAATATCTAAATCTGAATGCTGCCAGAGGGTCCTGGGAAAGGATGAACATCTGTTTCTTGGACCCGGCCATTCCTTCAATGAACTCGCCGGCGAAGTCGCCATTGTCAGGCTGCATCTTCAGGCGGTATGAAAGAGTTGCAGGGTTGAAGGTGACACCGATGGACCAGTCGCCCCTCTTCGGTGAGAAACGGGGAGCCTTCCGGATGGTGCCCGTATAGGTCATCATTTCACCGGACTCGCCGCCGTTTCCCTGCGCCTTCGCGCCCATCGACATTAAAGTCAATGCCGCAAGGCTCATTATCAAGTATTTTTTCATCATATAGTCGATTTAAAGTTAGCTGCCGACTCCGATGCCGCAAGCCAATGACTTGCGGACTGGAGGTGCAGAGATGTCATCACTACTGGACCAGACCGGACTCACCATAATATGCGACAGGCTTCATATCCAGCTTGAAGTAAGCCGCCGTGCCGCAAGACAATGTCTTGGCGATATCAGCATGGAAATAAGCACTGGTCTCTACAGAGCCGCCTTTGTCCTTGCTGGTCTTGGCAGTACCGGTTCCCCTGCATTCAACTCTCACCTCAAGAGTCTGTCCTACAGGGCATCCGAGAGTGGTCTCGAAATAACCGTCCTGACGGACCTTGACAGTTTTGAGGGCATATTCCACATTTCCCTTGTCATCTTTCTGTCCGTAGAAGATATTCACAGGCAATCCCACCTCTGCAGGAGAAGGGTCCGATCCCGTAGGAGCATATCTGACATGACCGCACACAATGCTCTTCACCGGGATATTCTCCTCGGTAAGGTCAGTCGGGTCAACGTGCTCACAGGACACGCATGCGGTTCCTGCCAATGAAGCGATAACCAGAAGTCCTGCCAGGCCTTTCATCTTGGCGATGGATATTTTCCTGAATTCCTTGAGCATCGGTTCCAATGCGAGGGAGGCTTTGCGGGCACGCAATCCTGCCGCCTTGTTTCCTTTCTTCTCCTGTGCTGTAGCGTCGCGAAGCATCGACTCCGCCGCTTTCTTGATTTGTTTCAAAAGTTCTTCCATAATAAAGTGTGTATTAATTGATTATAATTATTGAACTTTAAACTGTATAGTTTTACTATTGCCGGAATCATCATACAGAACAACACTGGTAGTAGCACCATGCTCCGCCGGATATATTCTCAAAAATTCTTTGTGATATTCTGAATACTCTGATTCTTTTCCAACAGAATTAGTGATTCTGGCCTCCGGAAAAGGATACCGAATGGTGTATCCTAACGATAATTGCACACCTATACTGCCGTCAGAAAAGAACTTCGACTTCGGAACAGTTATGAGTTGAGTATTTCCTCCAGCATAATCCACATAGGAAGTAAGCCCTTTCATGCAAATTTCAAATTTGGTACTTGAATCGAATTTCAACAACTCACGTATACAGAACGCATTACGCAGTGATGTCCCATAATCATCCTCTACAATAATAGAATAATATTGTGGAGCTTGATCTCGCGGTGGACATCCATTTGCAAAAACACTAAACACATTGTACTCCAAATATGAAGGAGAAAACTCATTTACGTATTTGTTGTTCTTACTCTGTTCTATCGCAGATGCCCAAACTTGATAGTAATAAGTTTTATCCACAACAGGTGCTCCCGTTTCAGATGTCGCAATTTTAATTTTAGTCGAAATATTAGTTCTCAATGGCACCCTAGATATAGCTTCTTTCCAACCACTATTGGTCGGATTCACTGCAGTATAACTATAGTAGAGTTTGGCACCATCCGGGAAATGGAATTTTGCCGAACTGATATATATCTTCCTGACCTGTCCGATTTCGTCTTCCACAGAAATCGGCATAGCTTCCATTTTGCGGTTAGGCGTGAATTCGATGGACATCAACGAACCGGAGCTGTTGTTATTCAGTTTCGTCGTACCGTACACACTACCCAGGACACCGACATTTTCCCACTTCAGGCCGTCATAGGAACTATCAAATGTAGGCTTCGAAATATCAATCGTAGCGGTCTTGCCGATATCCACCTTGGCGTTGCTGGTATATGACTTGCCGTCCACAGTCACCCTCAAATTCTGAACTCCACTGAAGGCATTAGGACTTGCAATGATGATTTTATGTGTGAGCCTGTTGCCGGCATCGTCGGTGCAGACAAGGGTTGCCGTCTTGCTGCCGCTGAAAGTAGTAGTAGAAATCGGAGCGACGACAACACCACTGGCACCGACTGTGGAAAGATTGCATTCACACGAAGGAGATTCGATTGTCCACTTGAAATTAGTGAATGTGGTGACGTAATTTCCTGAAGCATCCATAAGGCCGAACCCTGCATCGTTTCTGCCGTCATATGATGCACGGATTGTCGTGCTTTCACCTACAGGCTCAATATGGCCATCCACCCGGATACAGATCTTCGTCCCAGCCGGGAATGAAGCCTTGGAAACCCTGACAGTAAACTTACGGGTATTCTTACCGCTTTCGTCGGTAGCAGTGATTTCAGCAGAGCCATACTCTCCGAAAGTTTTAATTTCAGCTGCTGGAGAAGTGCCATTGGCACCACTTCCTCGTGCCGTAACCTTGGCCACGGCTTCATTGCTGCTGGTCCAGCTTGCATTTGCAGCCGGGGTAATCTGCACTTCCATAGTGGCATTTCTGGCCATTTCCTCCACATCTTTCACCTGTTCATCTGTGTACATATAACAGATTTTCGTATCAGAAGTAAAAGGTTTAATCCCTTTGCTGACAGTAAATGTCTTGGTAAATGTACTACCTTCTTCATTCAGCGAAGCAGTTATCTTGGCAGCACCGAATTCCTTGCCTTCTACGGCAAAAATCAAGACCTTGGTCTCGCTGCGAGTACGTTTGGTAACTGAAATCACATTAGGATTATCAGAAGAAATCTGCACAGAAGTCTCCTTGAGCTTTTCTCCATCGGCTCTAATCATCTCTATGACGCGTTTTCCTTCATAATCAGGCGCCCCGATATCTGCAATATCGAAAGAATCCTCGTTTTTAACCTCGACATATCCACTTTCATCAGATATGGATTTTCTCATCAGTTTGAATATTGTCGGATATACGGTAACCTTGATTTTTCTTGTAGTGGAAATATTCTCAGCATACGCAGATATAGTACATGAGCCTTCTTTGGCGGCCTTGATATAGGCAACACCCTGATTGACATCGACATATGCAATGTCCGGGTTATCAGTGTCCCACTGGAGGGATGCGGCATTTGCGTTCTCCGGCTGCACTGTAAGTCTGACAGGAGTCGGCATATCCAGATATGCACTCATAGACGAAGGCACAGTAAAACTGGTCACAGGCACTGCCGTAACTGTAACCTTGACACTGGCACTTACGCTCTCATATTTGGCATGTACGGTGGTCGTGCCGGGAGCATGGGCTTTCACGCGCCCGTTCTTAACGGTCGCAACGTTCTCGTCATCAGATGTCCACTCCAGAGCCACTTCGTATTCTGCTTCAGCAGGCACTGTAGAATATTTGATCAGTTCAGATTCACCCTGTATGATGGTCATCGTGCCGTTTTCAGGATGCGTGATGACAATCTCACGCAATTCGGAGCTCCCGCCCTTTTCTTTCTTGCAGGAGATCGGAGATAACGATATCAGCACCATGGCAAGCGCCATGAGATATCGCATTGACTTGATTTTGAAATTTGCTATCATGGTCGATCAGTTTTATTTCGGGTTAATAATATAATCTTGTTCCGCACCGTTGCAGGTCCCGGAAGAGAAACGTTTTTTTGGCTAAGACGGGATAAAAACGTTTTTGCAAAATTAAGCCTGCAAAGCACCCGAAACAATACGTAATTATACGTATTTTTACTACGTAGGTATGCCTACAGCACCATAAAAAGCAGTTTTCGATTATCAGCAAAAAACGGCCTCCGATGCACTCTGGTGGCATAAAACAAGCAAAAAACCACAAGGAAATGCCTTGTTTCCTCCCAAAAATCACTATATTTGTCCCGGACCACACCGACCGGAATATGAAAAAAGCGATTACCATAATATTTTTGACCTTTCTTTCCGTGCTTAACCTGTCCGCAGCAGAGATAGATTCGCTCTTCAGCAGATGGGAGGAAGCGACGGGAATGCATCGTATCCGCCTCGGAAATGAACTTCTCTCCTTAGGATACGATGAAGGTCTTGTTTCCGAGAAAAAATCTTACGGCAGAAATCAGTCTATCGAATCAGAGGCACGCATATACGACATGATGTCATATTATTTCTACATAAATGACCAGTTCGACGATGCGCTGTCCACTGCCCTCATAGCACTTCCGCTCTGCGAGAAGAGCGGCGATGAACAGTTGTTGGGAGACTGCATAAACAACATCGGCATCTTCTATCAGAGGAAGGGGCTTTTCGGTCAGGCCATCACCTACATGGAGAGGGTATATAAACTGGACCTGAAGGCGAAGGACAAGAGCGGAATGAGTTCTACGATGAACAATCTCGCCACTCTCTATCTCGCTACAGGACAGCCGGAAACGGCTTTGAGCTACGTCCTTCCGGCGATAGAGATGGAGCGGGAACGCGGTGACAGGGAGAGACTTGCAATCCGTCTTGGACTTGCATCTGACATCTGGCTTGAAATGGGGCAGATCGAAAAGGCACTTTCATGCGTGGACGAGGCATACAAACTGGATCACGAAGACAAGCGCGAAGGAAAGGCTGCGATACGGCTTTCACAGAAAGCGGCGGTACTGATTGCGCTCGGCGAGGACATCGAAGCGGAGAAGTGTCTTATCGAGGCGATTCCGATTCTGGAGAAAAAGAACAACATCACTTCCATGGCCATCTGTTACAACCAGCTCGGGCAGCTCTATTATAAGGAGGAGCTTTACAAAATCGCGGAAAGGACTTACAGACAGGCTTATGAATATGCAAGCAAAGCCGGAAGTGACTACGTGAAGAAAAAGTCGCTGAGCGGTCTTTGGCTGTGCCAGAAGTACCTGGGCAAGCTGGAGGACGCGCTCCACACCTTGGAAGAATATACCCAGCTGACTGAAAAAATTGCGGATGACCGTGCAGATTCCGCAGTGGAGGATTTCCGCGTGAGGTATGAGACCAAGGAGAAAGAGGACAAGCTGATACACGAGCAGGAAATGTCGAAAGTCAGACTTGTCGTAGTCATCTGCCTGTCAGTATTTTCACTGTTGCTTTGCGTCCTTCTGGCATTGAGCTACCGTATGCTCAGAATCAGACGCCGCCAGGCGAAGATCCTCACAAAGAACCAGGAAGTGAAGAACAAGCTGCTTTCTCTCGTTCCCGCGATTTCGGACAACACCGAGTCGGAAAAGCTGAAGGAAATCGTCGATAACATCGAGACAATGGATGATGTTCCGAAGATGACGAGCAGGGAGCTTGAAGTAGTGAAACTCTGCTGCGAGGGTCTGACATCGAAAGAGATAGCCGGAAAGCTCAATGTCTCCGTGCGTACCATAGACACTCACAAGAGCAACATATTCAAGAAACTCAGCATATCCAGCACTCTGGAACTTGTCAAGTATGCTGTCAAGGCCGGAATCTATACTCCTCAGAATTAAAAGTTTCTGATTTTACAGGGTCGGGCGCAAAAAATCTTTGCTATGTTTACGTAATTTTTATAAATTTGCAATCTTGTAAAAACCGAAAGAATATAAAAACATAAAAAATATGGCAAACGAAACTCTTAAAGATCAGGAGAGACTGCAGCAGGAGCAGGTTGCAGAAAAGGTTTCTTCTGTAGAGAAATTCTTCAACGAAAACAAAAAAATCATCTGGGGATGTCTCGGAGCTATCATCGTTATCGGTGTGGCTGTTCTCTGCTATCACAAGTTCTACGCCCAGCCTAAGAAGGCAGAGGCTGCTGAGCAGATGTTCCCTGCAGAGGCTAATTTCCGTTCACAGAACTATGAGCTCGCACTTAACGGTGACGGCAACGTGCTCGGTTTCAGCCAGGTAATCGACGAATACGGTTCTTACGCAGGTGACGCTGCTTTCTTCTATGCAGGTGTCTGCGAGCTCCAGCTCGGCAAGTACGAGGAGGCTATCTCCTACCTGAACAAATACAACGGAAAGGATGAGATTCTCAAGGCCAGGGCCATCGCCTGCAAGGGTGACGCTTTCGCCGGACTCGAGAAATATAAAGATGCCGTTTCTTGCTACGAGAAAGCTGCAAAGGTTGCTGACAACATGTTCGCTGCCGCTTATCTTCTCAAGGCAGGTGTAGCTTGCGAAGAGCTCGGCGACAATGCCAAGGCACTTTCTTTCTACAAGACCATCAAGGATCAGTATCCGCAGTCAATGGAAGGATACGATATCGACAAATATATCAGCAGAATCGAGAACAAATAAGATTATGGGAAGAGCTTTTGAGTTCAGAAAAGAGAGAAAGATGAAGCGTTGGGGCCACATGGCCAAGACCTTCACCAAAATCGGAAAGGAAATTACTATCGCCGTAAAACAGGGCGGTCCTGATGTAATCGGCAACCCTCGTCTCCGTGCGCTCATCGCAGAGGCAAGAAACGAGAACATGCCTAAGGACAATATCGAGAGAGCCATCAAGAAGGCTACCGACAAGTCACTCGGTGATTTCAAGGAGGTTACCTTCGAAGGATACGGTCCGTTCGGTGTCGCATTCCTTGTAGAGACTGCTACAGACAACAACACCAGAACAGTTGCCAATGTCCGCAGCTATTTCACAAAGTGCGGAGGTACGCTCGGAACCAGCGGTAGCGTAAGCTTCATGTTCGACCACAAGTGCGTATTCAGAATCAAGTACCAGGAAGGTATCGATATAGATGAGCTCCAGCTTGCTCTCTGCGATTACGATGACGATCCTGAGGTATTTGTCGAGGAGCAGGAGGACGAGGACGAGAACATCACCAAGAACATCGTCATCTACGGTGCATACGAGTCTTATGGCGGAATCCAGAAGTTCATCGAGGACAATGGCTACGAGCTCGTTTCCGGAGGCTTCGAAAGAATTCCTAACACAGAACTTAAGGATGTTACTCCAGAGCAGCGCGAGACATTGAACAAACTCACCGATCTCCTCGAGAACGATGACGACGTTACAAACGTTTACAGCTTGATGAAACCTGCAGAGGAATAATTCTTCTGAAAGATATATGCAAAAAAAGGCTGACCGCATCGACGGCCAGCCTTTTTCATGCTTACTTACCAAGTATTACTTGATGGTTTTCAGATACTTGAGAGTCTGTTCCTTACGTTCTTTCATACGTATGCGCCAGATAAGTTCCTGGACAGAAACAGCCTTATAGGAATCGCCTGCAGAAGTGATGCACTGGAGAGCGGCGGCAGAGCCTTTCTTTCCGGAGAAATCACTCCACGCATGGACGCAGACCAGATCATGGGACACGCCATCATTGACAGCTTTCATTCTTGCCGCGATCTCGGCAGGAGTACCCTGTCCCGGCTCAGATGAGCCTTTCCAAAGCGAATAAGCCGCAGATATCACAGGGATGTCATATCCTTCCTTATTGGCAAACCACATGATGTTTCCGTGACCGCCGTTGTATGGAGAATACTGGATGACCACGATTCCCTCCAGCTGGTCATTGGCATTGATAAAAGCCTTATACGCCTCTTTTGCGGCATCGGAATTGACGTCATGCGCCATAAGGTGAAGGACCTTGAGGCGATGGGCTTTCATGCTCGCAGCCGTACGCTCCGCAAGGAGTTCGAGTCCGGCCTTCCTGTCTGACTTGGTGGCGTAATCATCCACGTAGAAATATCCGCCGCCGAAACATTCCATCAATGTGCTGTTGTCAGCCTGCTTGGAGAACAGATAATCCTCCTGAACCGGAGCCAACTGTTCCAGGGCCTGAGAGCAGATTCCGAAGCTCATCCTGGCCGGTATTACCGATGAAACTGAATAGAAATCTTTGTCGAAACCATTCATGATCCATTGATAGTTGTCACCATCACTCAAGAAGAATGACACATAATGGGCAGATACAGAATAATTTATCTTCCTCGGATTTATAACCTTGGCAAGAGCGGGAGCATGAGAAACAGCTCCGGCTGATGTCATTCCGTGGTTACTGCTCCAGTCTGCGGCAAGCATAAGACGGCCATGTGCAGACACAGGAGACACAAACACATCTTCGCCGGAAGCGGACTCCCAGCCAAGTACAGAGGCACCAGGAGCAAGCCATGCAAGAATCTCGTTCATTATTCCCGTATTGACTCCGCCTGTGGAAGTGCCGTTCTTCTTGTTCAGATTCAGGACAAACAGATTGTTCTTGACCGCATATTCGCGGAGTTCACCAGTCTGGACAGGCATAAGGACAAGAGCCTTGTTGCTGCATCTGTCCTTAAATTCATGCCATGCGTCCTCTGTGGTCTTATCCGTGGCGTCGTAAGTTATGGTAAGCCCGATGTTGTCGAAATATTCCCGGTCTCTTACATCCACGATAACTGAATTGTAAACATGGGAAGCGACAGTAGCCACGACTGCACTTTCAGGGTTTCTCTCCACGTCAGTCAGGACATAACCGTCGATAAGATCTCTGACATTGACCTTCGTTCCTTCCCAATCGCCGTACTCCTTGGACAATAGTTCGACTCCGGTCTGCCTTCCGATTTCCGGTCCGAGTGTAGCCTTGACACGGGAGTATGAATCCTGCGAGTTCTCCAGCCAGATACCGATATCTGTCTTTCCCTGCTCGAGCGCCCGGTTCACGAGACCCGCAAGTGACTGACACAGAAGATGGTACTGAAGACCACGAGTATTCTCGGAAAGTCCAAGGTCATTGCGGTCTCCCCTGTCAATGACATCCACGCAGGTCCAATGTGCCTTAGGCACACGCGAAGAAACCGGCATGTTGAACCACGAATTGTCAGGATTCTTGTCATAGATATCCTCATATGCCACAGCGTCTGAGGAGGATTCAGGAACAGTTACGTCAATGTTGCCCGGCAGGTCAGTGTTGCTGACACCTCCGGTCTCACCACCGATAATCGGACCGGAATCAGGCTCCCCTCCTGAACATGAACAGGAGAGGAACACTGCCGATGCTGCAAACAGTGCAGCCATGATATTTTGTTTATTTTTCATTTTCTGAAGAAAAAGAATATGGACGGTCTGAAGTTGCTGTACCACGTGAGGTTACAGGGGCATTGCACATGTCGAACCGGATGGTAGCGCCCTCTGACAACTCCTTATATGTGAGCCAGGTCCTAGTCTGCTCGCGTCCGTTCACTTTCATTGACCCGATGTAGAAATTATTATTGGAATTC
>OHKP01000521.1_pt1 | contig 22058 bp, 19 predicted proteins | sample 1568861 | NCBI WGS metagenome assembly OHKP01 (sample SAMEA3879524, study PRJEB24766) | human gut metagenome | biome: human-associated habitat; feature: feces | place: USA | collected 1985/1987 | reverse complement strand
AAACATTTCAACAAAAAAGTTGAAAATATTTTTCACCTATTGATTTATATCAACCGAAATGATAGCCCTGGGGACTATATACCTTATTATAATATATACCCCACAGACCGACATTTACACATTCATCAAAGATGTAGAAGAAGTCATGATACATGTGACCGCCGCCAATCTATTCCGATGCAGACTGACGGCGGTCACATGTGGAATTGCCATAGACCGAAGACTACTCGAGCATGATTACCTGCGCAGAGCTGTTATCCATATCGGGCATAGTCCGCCCCACTGGCGCCCCGATATACGTTGGGTCAGCAATCACGAAACGCCGACCACCGACCACTACATAGTCACCCTGCACCGCTTGGTCGAAGGCGACGGCGCAAGCCAGATGGTTGGGGTAATACACCAGGATGCACTTCAATCCGAGCAAATCGCGCACCATACGAGTGAACAAAATCGCACGGTCTTCGCAGTCACAATAAGGATAATAGAGCGTCTCTTCGGCAAAGAAGGCACGGTCGCCACCCCAGACCTTGTCATCATATTCATACACCAGACCCGTCTGCACCCAGTCTATGAGCATATTGGCCGCCTCAATCTGAGATTTGCCAGAAATGAGCTGCCGCATCTTACCATACAGCTGGGATTTCACATTCTCAGCCATAGGCGTATTAGCATACATCGCCCAGCGCGTAAGTGGATTGTCGTCTATCGCCGAGGTGGGATAGACATCGTAGAAATCTATCAGATTACGGTTTACCCTTACCTGCGCCTCCACCGAGGGATAGCGCTTGGACCGTATGGTGCGGTTGTCGCTGAAATTGTTGGCCAGAGACATCGCCGAAGGGATATAGAGCGACAGAGGCTGCTCTTCGGGGAAAGCCGCCCCACATATACGCAACCGCGTACTGGCCGTTTCTCCCTTGTCCACAAGCGGATAGAAATAATTACCATCGATGCGGAAGAAAGCGTGGTCATAAATCTGATGACGGCTACCAAACAGAAGATAGAGACGTTGACCGTTGCTCCCCAACCTCATCTGATAACCACTCTGACAATAGACCCAAGCCAGGAAGAGGGTCGAGGCATTGGCGTCGCCACCATAGTAGCTCTCGCTCATCTTGCGGAGCATGAGCAGATAAGCCCAGTCGCATAGCTGATGACGCATACGCAGTCCGAGGCAATCGCGGATGAGATGGTCAAAGCCGCCTTCCGAGAGCATAGTCCATCCTTTGCTCACCTCATTCTCTGATACACCGCCCTTCAAGACGGCACCGATATCAGGACGCAGGGCAGGCATCCGCACACGGCCTTCTGTTCCGAAGAAGGTAAAGGAAAGTTGCTGTTCATTCTCCACCGTTCCCTCATAGATGGGAGCCACAGGCTTGGGCTGAGCCCCTTGAGGCACAGGAGCTATAACCGTATCCACCTTGACAGGCATAGGTTTCACCGGCTTGTCCACATCTCCTTGCGGCATTACCACGGGCTTCACCTCACGCTCTTTGGGACGTGGCACCACGGGACCTGCCTCATACGACTGCCAGGCTTGTTTCAGGAAAGCAGCATAATCATCATTGCAAGCCCAACGGAAGTCTACATACCCTTGCCGAGCCTGTTTCTTAAACTGCTCATACCCTTGCCGAGCCTTGTTTGTCGTCTGCCCCAGACAGTTTACTGCCATCAACAGCGACACGCAGAACATCATTTGCCTCACCATGATTGTCTCCTTTATACAATGGTTATTTCAATGTCCAATTACGCCACTTGTCATAGACAGCAGCCGACGGAGAACTGGTAGGAGTCTGCCGCTTGCCATTTACCACCAGCGACTTCTTCACCACATTATCCTTGACATAGTCAAACAGGCTGCCCAAATTTGCCGAACCTTTACTTTCCTTCAGTTTCTTAAGAAGATAATACGTAAACATACCATGATGCTGCCCATCCAAGGGATAGGCAGTCTCGTCTCCCTGAGCGGCAGACAGTACGACCATGTTTCCCTTAGACTCGCTGCCCTTGGCCTTGATTGCCACACCACGGGCCGACGCCAGCATGCCATCTCCACGCAACGAGCCGGAGAAGCAGGCATCCATCAGCACCACCACCTGAGACAGGGACATTGCTCCCAATGCGGCATAGAAATCATTCAGATTGTAGCAGGTTGTCAAATCCGAACCATAACCATCTACCGGCAAGAGGTAAGCGTCTCCCGAAGCCTCGTCGGGCAGTCCGTGTCCTGCATAGTAGACGACAAGTTTAGCCCCACCCTTGTATGCTTCAGCGATTTGACGCATCAGATTGAGTTCACGCTTGATATTGATATAGGTAGCATTGTTTACCAGATGGATGTTGGTCTTGGGCATACCCAGAGTCTTCATGCAATAGTCTGCAAATACCTTTCCGTCATTGATAGCATTGGGCACAGGTGCCACATTCTGATAGGCTTCATTGGCGATGATGAGCGCAAAAGTATTCTCGTTGACCGCACCCGTCGAGGGGATGCCGGTATCTACATCCGACTTGGCCACCACTGGCTTTGGCGTGGGAGCCGTCTGCTGTACGATGGTAATATGGTTTACCGTCTGCCCCGTGCCTCCACCACTGGCGGCGGGCTGCTGCCTTACCGTTCCTCCCTGTTTCGGATTGAGCGCATAATTGGCTATATTGCGTTGCGCCCCATTATATGCCTCGGCGATATCAGGCAGCAGACATTGGCCGCCTTTCTTCTGATAGCGCTCCATCCATTCGTTATATCTGCCATCGTCCTGACTTACCACAATACCATTTTGGTAAAACGAAGCCAAGCGCAACATGGCATCAGGCAGACCACGTTCGGCAGCACGGCGATAGAGACGGAACGCATCCGTAAGCGCTTTATCACAAGCCACACCATTCTCATAACACCAGCCCAGATAGTACTGAGCAGCCATGTCATTGGAAGCGGCAAGCCGTTTGAACTCATCAAAAGCATACTGGACATAACCGCCGCGCATCGACTCGAGCGCAGCCTTACTCTGCACATCCATACTCTGCGCCGACACCGTCTGCACGCACCATATTAATATAAGGAACAATAAGCGCATCATGACATACAATGCTAAGACAACTGCCACTCCCCTCATTCATTCGAGCAGAGTGGCAGTCGCGGTTTATACTATTTCTTTTCCTGCTTGGTATCCTGAAGTTTACCTACGTAAGTCATCTTACCCCAATCGCTTGTAGCACCATCAAAGTGGATGATTTTCTTATAGCTGGTCTCTGACAGGGGCACGAGCAGCGTAGCTCCATAGGTAAATATGGCGCCGATAATACGACCGATACCAACCTTTCCCTGCTTCGACACATTGGTACTGCTCAGTCTGAATGTTCCCTTCTTGAAGTTGCCTTCCCAGTCACACACGATGATGGGTGAGCGGTCTTCGTCAAACTCAAAGGGAGAATTGGCCATCACGTGAAGAACGGCTGGTTTGGTCTCCTTGACGCCAAACCCGCGCTTGTCTTTCTTGGTCAGGTCGTCGGGCATTTCCACATAGTAGGGCGAGAAGATGATGTCACTCACCCAGGCAGACAGGGCCACACTTGTCCATTCCTCGGAACGCTTGTTGAAGGCATAGGCAATAGAGGCACCGATATTGTTGATACTCTCGTCTTCGGTGAGGTGACGGCTTACAGTACCTTTGTATTCCTCACGTTTGGGGTCGGCTTTCTTCGACTCATCCAGCAAATCGGCAATGAGATTAAACAGTCGTTTGTCATACTCTGTGAATTCTCCGGCAGGAGTTTCCGAGGTACTGTAATTACCCAGAATACCCGTTGCCATGTTACAGATGAAAGTATCATTCTGCTTGCCGCCAGTAGATGGCGGGATGGTAATAAACTCATCGATCGACGTAGTCTTGCCTTTCTTCGAGGCGTGGCGCTCGTCCTGTTTCTTGTCAAACAGAGGGAACGACGAACCATTATGCACCATGAAGCATTGAGACAAGTCGATGAAGATGGTCTTCTTGGTCTTGTTCTTGGCCCATAGCTGCTCGTTGTAAATCTCCAGTCGTATATTGTCATCTTCAAACACACTGTTGGCCTGAGAATAGGCAAATATCAGCGCGTTGCGATAAGAAGTCTTGGTTTTTCCATACATGTTGCTCACACAGAGGGAGACAAAAAAGAATAAAAGCAATACCTTTTTCATAATTAGTTAATTTTTAATGGTTAATGATTTATTGATGATTTGAATATTTTTGTCTTTGATGCGCATTTCAGCCAGCCACTTGTTGAAGTGGTCAATGCTCATGGCTCGCGGCAGCAGTCCCTCACTCGCCGAGGTATTGGCTTTGGCCAGTTCGCCAGAGCTGAATATCACGACCATTTCGTTCTGTTCCATCTTCTTGTCGGTAGTGAGCGTATATTCATCCACCACCTGCCGCTCTTCGGCTGCCACACTCTTGGCAGAAAAGAACAGATACTCCCTACCCTGCTCTATAGGCTGGGCCATATCCGCCTGCTGCGAATAGGGCAAGAGACAGTAGACTTGGCGTGCGGTATAGTCGACGAGATAGACCAGCAGACTGCCGCTTACGGGCGACTGGAAGTGGAGATACATATCGTCGCCATTGCGGAAGTCGTCGCTCTCGTATTTGAGTTCGGTGCCATTGCGCAGTATGTTGACAGCGAGGTCTATCTTGGGGCCAGACAACTTGCGTATGCGCCCCTTGACCTTCACATTGACGATGAGCATCCCCTGTTCATAGTTTATCGCATATTGGGGCTCACCGATGGTTTCTATCCACTCGCCATTGACGTCACTACGACCAATCGATGAAAAATGGGTATCACTCTTTCCGTTTTCATTGGTCACCAAGGTAGAGTTGCTCTGCCCTATGAGAGTGCCAAATTCGTCGGCGATAGCCTGGACCTTTGCCCTTTCGAGCGCCGTGGTCTTGGCCTGCTCCACCGTCACATTCTCGGGCACGTGATAGGTGTACGACGCTACCACCGTGACGGTTTTCTGCGCCCAAACCACACTCGCCACGAGACAGCATAGAGTTACAACCCAACTACGCATACGCTACCAACCCAGCAGTTCGTCCAACTTCTTGTGCAGGTCGTCGCCCTTCTTTTCCAGTTCCTGGCGCACGGCCTTTTTGGCAGCCTGCTTTGCCATCTCCGCATTATAGGCGATGCGCAGCGACACCTCCTTGTTCTTGTTGCCCAGCACGCGATACATCTCTACCACGGTGAGCACGCGGCCAATGCTTTGGGAGATAAGATTCTTGGCTGCACTGATGGTCTGGGTCACAGAGGCAGCCTCTTCAGCCGCCAGCTGCTTGTTGCTTACGGTGTTTTCTATCAGGGCGGTCACCTCAGTCTGTATCTGTCCAGCCAGGCTCTGCTTGGCGAGCTCCATAGCCTGCAGGCGGGCAGCGTCATAGTTTTCGCCGATACTCATAGCCTCGCCCATGAGATACTTGGGAAACATATTCTCATCATACTCCATCTGCATGAGGTACGACTTGTCCAATTGTTTTTCCAATGGCAGAGCGCCGGGCGTGGTTGTCCATCCCTCTTTGGCCAAGCGTTTGGCTTCCTTGCGGGCTGTCTTCGTGGCCTTCTCGCCGAGTTCAGCCTTCGAGGCTTTCTTGATTTCCTTGCGTTCCTTGATTTGCTCTTTCGTCAACTGGGCAAAAGATACGGTAAAAGTCATGACCAGCACCAGGGTCAATACTAATCTGATGGTTCTCATACGTTAAGTTTTTAATTGTACCAACGGCTCCCGATTGGCTTGGTTAAGATGTGACGGACATTAATTGTGTTATGTAGGGCAGATATACATCTGTAGCACGTAGAGCCTCACTCCGTGGAGTGAACGTGTGAAATGCAATATGCCAAGGGCGACCATTGTTAGCTCGTAATCGACATCGCCAGAGTTGGAGAGGTAATAGTTATAATCTCGTTAGTTGCAAAAGTAGCATTAAATTCTGAATAAATACTAAAAAACGGAAGATTTTTTGACCATCATCGTTATTTTTGTCCAAATCACGGTCAAGACCATCCATATCCATTGGCTTTCCGCCGCCATCCACCTGTCCTTTATACTGGAGGAAGTGACACATCTGTCCCTTTCTGCGCCATTCCTGCAGCCTACGCTCCGCCTACATGCCACCCCTGGGTTGGCTGCAACCCATCTACACCTTATTATATATATAGCATCCCTGAATACGATTGTCGCCACCCTCTCTCCCGCTATCGCCATGCCAACGGAGGCGAGGTCTGCGGCAGCGGTTGCCGTCTCGGTCGTAGAGGGCACCATTGTGGCGGGGGCAGAGGACGGCGGGGAGAGTGCGGGGGATATTATTATGGACATTTATGAGGCTGTTACAGTTTTTTTGGCTAATTTTGCAACTGATTAAAAGACAATATGATGACATTATATCCAAAACTTATCACCGACGCTTTGGCTACGGTGACTTACCCTGGTAACAAGAAAAACCTGATAGAGGCAGAGATGCTCGCCGACGATGTTCGCATCGACGGTATGAAGGTGAGTTTCACACTGATATTCCCCCGCGAGACCGACCCGTTTCTCAAATCAACCTTGAAGGCTGCCGAGGCAGCCATACACTACCACGTGGACAAGGCGGTAGAGGTCGAGATAAAGACCGAGTTCAAGTCTGCGCCACGCCCCGAGGTAGGCAAACTGCTGCCTCAGGTGAAGAACGTGATAGCCGTAAGCTCGGGCAAAGGCGGCGTAGGCAAGTCGACCGTCTCTGCCAATCTCGCCATAGCCCTTGCCATCATGGGCTACAAGGTGGGTCTGCTCGATACCGACATCTTCGGTCCCTCCATGCCCAAGATGTTCGGCGTAGAGAGCGAGCGCCCCTATGCGGTAGAGAAGGATGGTCGCCAGCTCATCGAGCCCATCGAGAAGTATGGCGTAAAGCTCCTGTCCATTGGTTTCTTCGTCAACCCCGACACCGCCACGCTGTGGCGCGGAGGCATGGCCACATCGGCACTGAAGCAGCTTATCGCCGACGCCGACTGGGGCGACCTTGATTTCTTTATCCTTGACACGCCTCCCGGCACATCCGACATCCACCTTACCCTGTTGCAGACGCTGAGCATCACCGGTGCCGTCATCGTATCGACGCCGCAGAATGTGGCACTCGCCGATGCGCGCAAGGGCATCGACATGTACCGCAACGACAAGATCAACGTGCCCATCCTCGGTCTGGTGGAGAATATGGCATGGTTCACTCCCGCCGAGCTGCCCGAGAACCGCTACTACATCTTCGGCAAGGAGGGATGCAAGCAGTTGGCCAAGGAGATGGGCTGTCCGCTGCTCGCCCAGATACCTCTGGTACAGAGCATCTGCGACAATGGCGACGCCGGTACTCCCGCAGTGCTCAACACCGAGAGCCAGACTGGTCAGGCATTCCTCAACCTGGCGCAGGCGGTGGTGACAGTGACCAATCGACGCAACAAGGAGCTGCCCAAGACCCGCATCGTAGACATCAGCAAGAAGTAATCTACACCCCTATACAATATGACAATCCCTGTCTCTCCATCCGATGGATGCCAGAGACAGGGATTGTCATTTCTGCACTGCCGCAATTATCCTTCCTTACCCGACTGCTTGCGGCCTATAGCCTCCTTGGTCTTCTGCTTGAGCATTTCGAGGCGTTCATAGGCATGGGTGTGGGTGTGGATAATCTGCAGACGATAGACCACGCAGGTGGCAAAGAAGTATATGGCCACCTGAACCCACAACGCCATATATTCGGTGGTGATGTCGTCGAGCGTGCCTCCCATGCTATTGAGCGTGAGGAAGCCCCTCACACCGAAAGTCGACGGGAAGAGCAACGACACGCCCTTCCACACGCCGGGGATATTGCTTACGGGCCAGCTGATGCCCGTCATGAAGAGCAGAGGTACCGAGGTGAACACCACCAGCAGCATCACATTCTCGCGATAGCGCACCAGACACGACAGCATCATGCCAAAGAAGATGCAAGCCAGCAGATAGGGCACCATGAGGGCCAACAGCGGACCGCCCTGGGCCATGGTGGTGAAGTGGAAGAAGCGGGGAACGCAGAGGGTGATATAGGCACCCGCCACGGCATAAATCATGAAGTAGCACATCGCCTTTCCCAGCACAATACGGAAGATGCCGTTGTGATGGCTGGTAATGGGCACGAGGTCCTGATAGCGGTTGTTTTCGCGGGCGGTACCTGCCGCCAGACCGATGCCCAAGAGCAGCGACTGCTGGAGTATCAGCATGAGCACACCGGGCAGGATGGCGTTGCCATAACCACCCGTGGCATTGAAAATGGGCACCTCGTCGAAGTCGAGCGGACGGGTGGCTATCTCTTCATCGCGGGCGGTAAACGAGTTGGAGCCCGCTATCTGTATCTGGCTTCCCATCTCCATCGACACAGCCTGCGCCGACTGGAGTATAGCCTTGTAGGTGAGCATCAGACTCATGTCGCAGTACACGCCCACATGCGCCTGTTCGCCCCGATGCAGTTTCGTGGCGAAGTCTGATGAAAAATAGAGTATGCCGTGGGCCTTCTGGTGCCCCACCACCTCACGCGCCTCCTCGAGGTTGTTGCAGTAGTAAGCCACGCGTACCCCCGAACAGGCATCGACCTTGCGCACAAACTCGCGGCTGTCGTGGCTGTGCGACAAGTCTACTATGGCTACGGGCACCTTGTTGACCACCTCGTTGTTGTATATCCATGAGTAGAGCAAAGGGTAGAACAAGGGCAGGAAGATGAAGAACAACAGCACGCCCTCGTCGGTAAATACCGACCGCATCTCCTTGGCCCAGATATGACACATGTCATAGATGCCTTGTTTGATTTGTGAGATAAGACTATGGTCTCCGTTCATAATCATTTAGGGTATATAGACATATTCCTGCATGGCCCTGCGCAGATTGCGCACGGTAAACAGCGGCAGCAGCATGAACAGCACCAGAGCCGCGATGTTGATTGCGCAGTCGGCAAGGGGGAATGCGTTGAATATGCTTATTTTATATATCATGTAGTAGTGGCGCAGCGGGAAGAGCTGTGCCATGGCTTCTATCATCGAGTCCATGGCGAACACGGGATAGGTGGCTCCGCACACCGAGAAGCTCAGCACCGCCCACAGTGAGCAGATACTCATCGACATACGTAGCGACGGCATCAGTCCGAAGACAAACACGCCGAAGCACTGGCTTGCCACCACCGAGAGGAAGCCATCGAGCAGTATCGGCACCACGCCTCCGGGATGGGGGAAGTCCAATATATAATAGATGTAGAAGTCAAACCCATAGAACACCGTCAGAAAGACGAGCGTATGGGGTAGCAGCTTGCCTGCCAGAGCCACCGGCATGCTGTTGCCCGCCATCTTGAGCCACTCGTGCGAACGCTTGAACTTGAGTTCGGTGCCGATGGAGTATGGGGTGATGAGGAATACAAACAACAGCAGCAGTCCGGGCACCATGATGGTCGAGAGATACACATTGTAGTTGGCCCAGGGGTTGCCTATCATGTGCATGTCGAGGGCTATGGGCTGCAGAAAAGCCTGTATCTCGCGCTCGGTCTTGCCCAGAGCCGACAGTTTGGCCGAACCTACCGCCGCCGAGCCCAGCGTGCAGATGGTCTTGAGGTCCTTGAAGAGCGTCGAGCCCGCCAGAAGCGTCACCTGGCTGTAGTAGAATGATATCTTGGGCTGGCGTGCCGACACCATGCCGTCGGTGGTACCCTTGGGGATGAGCAGAAAGGCATAGATGTCGCCCTCCTGCACCGCGCGGCGCGCATCGTTGATGTTGGCATAGTGCGCCACCACCTTCGTGGTCTGAAAGGCATCGAGCCGGCGTATCAGCGCCCTCGTTGTGGCGGTATTGTCCTGGTCTACCACTCCCACCGGCATGTTTACAGGCTGTCCCTCGGTCATGAGTGAGGTGAAGAACACCACCACCAGCACCGGGAACACTACCATGCAGAACGCATAGATGGGATTGGAGCGCAGGATGCCACACTCGCGCAGGGCTATCCGATATATCTGCTTTATCATAGTGTCTGTGCCTCTCAGTCTTTACGGATAAGGCTCATACCCGGACGCAGGCCCTCAAACTTGCCCACTGGGCGAGCCTTGACTTCAAATGTCTTGAGGTCATACTGGCCGTTGGTCTTCGTGGCCTTCCACACGGCGTAGCTTCCCTGGTCGTGTATATAGTACACCTTGAGCTGTATGTCCTTGCCGAATGCCGGGCAGTAGGCGGTGAACGTGTCGCCAATCTTCATGCCGCCCAACTGGTCTTCGCGGATATTGAATGTGCCCCATACGTCGTTCATCATCGAGATGCTCATGATGGGCGAGCCCAGTCCCACGAGTTCTCCCACCTTGGGATATACCTCGCTCACCTCGCCCTCTACCTGTGCCACCTGCACCGTCTCGCGCAGCAACGAGCTCACCACATCCACAGCGTTGCTGGCGGCCTGTGCGTTCATCGCAGCCACCTCGCGCTCCTGTTTGCGGGCTCCGTTCTTCGCCATTTTATACTGGCTCTCGGCAGCCTTTACCTGTGCTTCGGTCGCCTTGTACGCGGCAAAGGCTTCATCGCGCTTCTGTCCGCTTATGACGCCCTCGTTGTAGAGGTTCTGCATGCGGTTATAGGTTTTCTGGGCTATCTCGCTGGCAGCCTTGGCCTGCTGCATCAGCTGGTAGGCGCCCTGTATCTGCTCCTGGCGTGCTCCGGCGTCGGTGAGGTCCTTGAGCGCCTTGGTCGCTTCGCCTGTAGCCTCGACCACTCGCTTCTGGGCGTCCATCTCGGGCACCTCGAGTATGGCGAGTGTATCGCCTACATGCACAAAGTCGCCCTCCTTGACTCTGAGTTCTACCACGCGGCCGGGCAGTTTGCTCGACACCCTGTATTCAGACACTTCGACCTCGCCCTGGATAATCTCCGGTTCCTGGCCGAGGGTGAGATAGCCGATGAGGGCCACGATGACCACCACTGCCGTAAATCCTACGACGGCAAGCAGTATGTTGTTATGTTGTGTTTTAGCTGACATAATCGTTTCAGTTTAATATACCTAATGCTTTCTTTACGTTTACTTGCGACAGTTTGACGCCCACCTCGGCGTCTATTTTCTGCGACTGTGCCATCTGCCATGCGGTCTGTGCCGCCATGACATCGGTGACCTCCATCACGCCTTCCTTGAATCCCAGGTTGGCACATCTCAGATTTTCTTCGGCACTCTTCATGTTCTCGTTGGCCATATGGAACCGCTTGAGCGACTCCTTGAGCTTGAACTGGCTCTGTGCCACCTGCAGATTGACCTTCTCGCGTACATCGCTCAGCTCCATCACGGCTATGCTGGTGGCTGTCTTGGCGGCGCGTATCTTGTAGCTGCTTTCAAACCAGTTCCACACGGGTACCTGTACCAGTACGCCTACGTTCCATACGCCGGCAAACTTGCGTTCAAACCCGTTGAAGACATTGGGGTTGCTCACCATGTATCCGCCGGTAAGTGCCACATGGGGCAGAGCGGCGGCGCGGATGAGGCGGGTGCTCTGGCGGCTCAGTTCGATGGCGTTCTCGAGCATCTGTATCTCTGGGCGCGCAGCATAGGTTGTGTCGGCTGCTTCATAGGTCTCTGTTATGACTGGGGCGAGTGTCTGCACGTTCTCGTCGGCGAGGGTTATCTCCCGGTCCATGGGCAGACCGCAGAGCTGGCAGAGCATCATCTTGGCCAGCGACAGGCCGTCCTCGACCTGGGTGAGCTGCATGTCGGCCTCGTTGACCTTGACATCGACCTTGAGTCCGTCGGCCTTGGTAGCCACGCCCTCTCTAATCATCTTCTTCACATCCTCGCTGAGCTTCTTGACCAGGTCGCGATAGCTCTGGGCCAACTGCTCCTTCTGGCGCAGCGACACCACGAGCCAGTAGGCCTGGTCTATGTCGTAGAGGGTGGTCTGCCGACGCAGTTCGAGGTCGCTGGCAGCCATCTTCTCGCCGATGTCTGCCATCTTGTTGGCTGCGACGATGGCGCCGCCCATAAAGATGGGCTGTCTCACCATGACGGCTCCCGACCAGATGTTCTTGGTATCGGTGCGGAAGGCGTCGTTGACCGCCTGGCCCAACTTGTTGCCAGCCTCAGCCAACTGTGGCGTGAGCTTGTTGAGCACGCCGCCCAACTGCTGTGCCAACTCGGGCGTGATGACGCCCTGCTGAACCAGCCCCGTTATCATCTGGGTGATATTGCTGCCCACGGCTCCCGTGGCAGTCGTTCCCAGCGACCCGAAAGCGGTCTTCTGGTTGCTGTTGAGCAGCGATATCTCTTTGCTGAAATACTCATAGCCGCCCACGGCATCGACTTTGGGCAGATACTTGGTGCGCATCACCTTGCGGTTGTATCGCGCCACATCCTGCTTGAGCCTTGCCACATTGAGCTGCTTGTTGTTGCGCAGCGCCAGAGCCCGACAACTGTCGAGCGACAGCCCCTGCGCCTGAGCCTGTGGCAGCCAGACGGCACATAACATTAAGGATAATAATAGCCTTGTCATTTGCTCTCCTTTTTAGTCTATCGTAACGCTCTTGGAGCCTATCATGTTGCCATCGGCGAAGATGCTTGCATGATAGGTGCCTTCGACCAGCGCCTGGGTGACGTTCCAAAACAGTGTCACGGGGGTCTCCTGGCCGCCATATTCCACCACCTTCTTCATCGAAGCCTGCAGGGTGCGGTTTTCATAGCTGAATGAACCTGCGCCACCCAGCAGTGTGCCTGTGGGCGATGTCAGTCTTACGTATACTGTCTTCATGCCGCTCTGGGCGGTGACGTTCTTGGCGAGTGCGAAGCTCACCTGAATGGCCTTGCACTTCCTTATCTTTCTTGTAGCCTTGCCTCGCTTGTCTAAGGGAGTGACGCTGATGCCTATAGCATCGAGCTGTGCGGCTATAGCGACCTTCTCCGAGAGCGTTGCTTTCTCCGAATTGAGCCCCTCTATCTGTCGGGTAGCCTCTTCATACTGTCCGCGCACACGGGTATTCTCGGCAGTAAGGTTCTGGTTGAGTCGGTTGAGCGAGTCTATCTCCAACACATAGTTGCGCAGTACGGCGCGCACGGTGGCCAGTTCCTTCTTCAGTCGGGCTATCTCTCTTGCGTCCGACGCTTTGGTATCCTTGAGTTCCTTGAGCAGCTGCTGGGTACGCTCCTGTTCGGCGGTGAGCTGGGCGACGATAGAGTCGTTGTTGATTTTGGTCTTCATCTCACCGTACTGATTGGCAAACTGCTGATACTCGTTCTCCATTTCCCGCTTGTCTATCTCGGCAAGTTCCTGCATAGCCTGGTTTTCCTGCCTCTGTTGGTTGAGGCTGAGAGCGAGATACACTATGCCGCCCACAAGGAGCAGACCTACGACGATTACGGGGATAAGAATTTTAGTCTTCATATATTGCACTGTGAATATTTGTTATGCGCTGCAAAAGTAAGCCAATTATCTGACTTATCAAATAAATCGTCAGACCAAATATATAATAATATGAAAAATTAGCACTTTTGTGGAAAAAAAGGCCAATCATTAATATTTGTTTGCAGTGGGCAGTTGCGGTGTATACCACCACTCTCAGCCCTCTCGGAGAGCCTGTTGCGGGCTCGCTGCCGACCGTCTCGGGCTGGGGGCTGACGACTGCCGAGACGCCCGCTATCATGACCCTATCCGTGGGGCTGTCGGAGGGGTGGATAGGGGCATACTCGCCTACGCCAACCGTAGTTTGCGGGCTGGCGATTGTGCCGCCGGGCAACGCTATCGGCACAGTTGTCGTCACGATGACCAAGACTTATGGCATCCACCACGTTCGGCGGCGTGCTGACCATCATCATCGGCTCGTGCTTTGCGATACGAGGGCTCGTATCTTATGTCACGTGGGCTCGTGCCTATTGTCACGTGGGCTCGTATCAGAAGGCACGAGCCAGCCCATGCAACCTCCACGCCGCTGTCTGCAGTCGCCTGATTTCTGGAGATACCATCCTGCTCAATAGAGACAATCTCCACGTCGATAGAGGTACCCTCCAGCTGTCCAAAGGTACTCTCCAGCTTTCCAAAGGTACCCTCCAGCTCGCTAAAGGTACCCTCCAGCTGTCTGGAGGTACTCTCCACGATGCTGGAGACAATCGCGGTGGGCGTCATGCTGGTGAGGGTGGTTGGCACGATGCCTCGGAGAGTGGAAAAAAACTTTTCAAGATTTCGGGATTTTTCCTCCGCCGTTTGGCAGGAAAGTTGTATTTTTGCAAGATAATACTAAGGGTATTGCAAGATAGCTGTATTTTTTGCAAGATAATACTAAGGGTATTGCAAGATAGCTGTATTTTTGCGAGATAATACCAAGGGTATTGCAAGATAGCTGTATTTTTGCAAGATAATACTCTAAAGTATTGCGAGATGAAACTCAGATAGTGTATGATTAACGACTAAAACATCGAAAGGTCATGAAGATTTTATTTCTGCTTCAGTTTACGAGCCTCTTGTCCATGCTTATCAATGCTATGTTATTGGGCCTTGGCAGCCTCCACGTGAGATGGAAGAACCGTCGTTATGAACAGTCGCGCTGGATGCTGTTTGCAGCCATGCTGATACTGGCAGCCCACTTCCTGGCGCAGATGACCCTGTCTGTGAGAGCGTCGGGCGCCGACCTGGGTGCAGTGCTCAATCTGCTTGCCTATCCCCCGAGCTTTGCACTGATTGCTTTGTCCATCTACAACATCGAAGCCGTCCACGACAACCGCCGCCGCTTTGTCGCCGGCATCGTCGGGCTTTACGCCCTCATCGTCGTGTGCTACGCCATAGGCTACTGCTGTAACGGCAGCATGCGCATCGGCATGTGGATGTATGTGATGCTTGCCCTCTATATATGCCTTGTAGCCTACTGCATCTGTATGGCATCTCGCCAAATACTGCTCCGCCGCAAGCTGCTCGAGACCCTCACCGCCAGCGACATGCTGCCCCATGTGCGCTTTGCCAAGACGAGCGTGACGGTGCTGTTTGTGACATCGATGACGATGCCCTTTGTCATCCTCTTCAACAAGATACTGGTCATCTACGCCCCCGTCATTCTGCTCGCCATATTCTTCTTTGTCCTGACATTCAGCAACCTGGGCTTCAACTACGTGCCCACCGAAGAGCTGGTCAACGATGACGAGGAGTCTGCCCGCGCAGCCGGAACCAATGGCACCGGAAGCCCGGCAGCCGCCACCTACAATCTGGCAGCCCTGCCGCCCGAGCGCGAGCGCATCATCGCCGAGCGCTTGGACAAATGGTGCCAGGACAAGGGCTACCGCGACAGCAATGCCAACATGCTCACCCTCTCGCGCATGCTGCTCATCCCTCGGGCAGAGCTTACCCGCTACTTCGAGCAGAACCTGAAACTGTCGTTCCGTATATGGCTGAGCGAGATAAGGTTCAAGGCGGCGCAGGAGATGATGCGCGACTACCCCGACTACAGCAATGATATCATCTCTGCCGAGTGCGGCTTCTCGTCGCGCACCCACCTCTACCGCATCTTCAAGAACCGCGCAGGCTGCACACCCACAGCCTGGAGAGAGAGGGGCTGTCCCATACTGCCGTCGCATACAGGCGGCAGCGATGCCGACGGCAGTATGTAACCACCGGCGGCTGTAGCCATCACCCCGACAGCCACCACCAACCACACGACTATGAACAGAATATTATATCTACTACTGGCGCTGTGCTGCTCGATGCAGATACAGGCGCAGAAGGTGGCTTTTGCCGGGGGCAAAAGCTACATGTACAGAGTGTATCTCAAAGACAAGAAGGGCGGAAGTTACTCGCTGCGCCACCCCGAGAAGTTTCTCTCTACCAAGGCCCTTGCCCGCAGAGAGCGCCAGGGGCTGGCTGTCGACTCTACCGACCTGCCCGTATCATCCAAATACATAGGCACGCTGCGCCACGACGGCTATCAGGTGGTGGGCGGCAGCCGATGGAACAACACCGTGCTCATCGCCTCGCCCAAGGGCGACATCGCCCCCCGGCTCGAAGGGCTCAACTTTGTGACCCGCGTGGTGCGCGTCTTCGAGTCGCCCGACTCGGTAAGTCCCGTGAAGCCCTACGGCGTGGTGAAAGACACGACCCAGGCGTCGGCGAGCGTCTATGGCAAGGCGCTGCCCCAGATAGCACAGCTCAACGGCGTGAAGCTGCATGAGGCTGGCTTCCGCGGAAAGGGCATGACCATCGCCATCATCGACGGCGGCTACATGAACTACACCCGTATACCCGCCCTGCGCGGTGTACGCGTGCTGGGCTGTCGCGACTTTGTCTACCCCTACCGCGACAAGATGGAAGACCTCTTGTCTCACGGCACTATGGTGCTGTCGTGCATGGCTGCGGTCGACTCGTTCCGCTACGTGGGCACCGCACCCGAAGCCTCCTATTATCTGCTGCGCTCGGAATACGGCCCCACAGAGAGCTTGATGGAGGAAGACACATGGGCGATGGCTGCCGAGTATGCCGACTCGGTGGGCGTGGACGTCATCAACTCGTCATTGGGCTACGCCGAGTTTGACAATGCCACCACGAGCCACAAGTATGTGGACCTCAACGGCCGCCGCACGCTCATATCCAACACGGCATCGATGCTGGCCCAGAAGGGCGTGGTGCTGGTGTGCAGCGCGGGCAACTCGGGCCGCGACCGCTGGAAGAAGGTGACGCCTCCGGGCGACGCCATCGACGTGCTCACGGTGGGGGCTGTAGACAGCCACGGCCTGAACACGGTATTCAGCTCTATCGGTCCGTCGCAGGACGGTCGCGTGAAGCCCGACATCATGGCCCGGGGCGGCATGGCACGCATCTTCAACGCAGCCGGCGTCAACGGTGGCGCCAACGGCACCTCGTTTGCCTCGCCCATAGCCTGCGGCATGGTGGCATGCCTCTGGCAGGCGCTGCCCGGCAAGACCGCCAAGGAAATCATCAGTCTGGTGCGCAGCAGCGCCGACCGCCATCTCACCCCCGACAACATCTACGGCTACGGCATCCCCGACTTCTGGCGTGCCTACCAACAAGGACGATAACCCATGGCGAGCGAGAGAACCTTCACGCTGCTGGAGCTCAACCGCATGGTGCGCGAGACCATCGAACGGCAGATGGACGGCAAATACTGGGTCGAAGCCGAGCTCTCCGACCTGCACGACCGCAACCACTGCTATATGGAGATCGTGGAGAACGACCCCTTCGGTCCCACCCCTTTGGCCAAGGCCCGTGCGGTGTGCTGGGCCAACCGCTGGACGGCACTGCGCAGCAAGTTTGAACGCCAGACCCAGCAACAGCTGCGGCCTGGCATCAAGGTGAGGATGATGGTAACGCCCACCTTCCACGAATCCTATGGTTTCGCCTACCAGGTGAGCGACATAGACCCCGACTATACCTTGGGCGACATCGTGCGCAAGCGCATGGAGATAATCCGCCAGCTCAAGGAGGCAGGCATCTTCGACCTCCAGCGCGAACTCGTGCTGCCCCGCTTTGCCCAGCGCATAGCCGTCATCTCCAGCGCCCAGGCTGCCGGTTATGGCGACTTCTGCCACCAGATAGACGACAACAGCTACGGGCTGTCGTTCAGCCACGAACTCTTCGCCGCCATCATGCAGGGCGAACAGGTGGAGCAGAGCGTGATAGCCGCGCTCGACCGCATCAATGCCCGCATAGACGAGTTTGATGTGGTGGTCATCATCCGTGGCGGTGGCGCCACCACCGACATGTCGGGCTTCGACACGCTGGCGCTGGCAGAGAACGTGGCCAACTTCCCGCTGCCCATCATCACCGGCATAGGCCACGACCGCGACGAGTGCATACTGGACATGGTGTCATATATGCGGGTGAAGACACCCACAGCGGCAGCCGCCTTCCTCATAGACCATCTGAGCGAGGTCTATACCGCCCTCGTCAGCGCCCGCGAGCGCATCAGCCGTATCGCCGAGCGCCATCTCGCCTATGAGAAGATGAGGCTCAAGCAACTCGCCGACCGCATCCCTACCCTCTTTGCCCTGACCCGCGAACGGCAGACCAAGCGCATAGACGCCCTCGCCCACAGGCTGGACAGCGCCGCAACCCAACGCTTGGAGCGCGAGCGCCACAGGCTGCAGCTCGTGGCCCAGCGCGCCCAAGCCCAAGACCCCATACACATCCTGCGCCGGGGCTACAGCATCACGCTGCACAACGGTCATGCCCTGCGCTGTGGCGATGAACTGGCCGACGGCGACATCATCGAAACACGACTGGAACAAGGAACCCTGAAATCAGAGATAAGGAAATGAGCAAGCAAATGAATTACGAAGAAGCGATGGCAAGACTGGAAACCATCGTGCAGCAAATGGAACAAGGCGAGCTCGACATCGACTCGCTCGCCAAGCAACTCACCGAAGCCAAGAAACTGATAGCCCTGTGTGAGGCCAAGCTCACTGCTGCCAATGACAAAATAGACAAAATATTGGCAGGATAACAACTTTTTGCTACAGATGGTTGGCAAAGCAACAAATATTGTTTACTTTTGCACCCTGACAAGTAGAACGAATACTAAAACGATAGTAAAATGAAAGAATTAGATTGGGCAAATCTCAAGTTCGGCTATCTGCCGACCGATTACAATGTGCGCTGCAACTACCACAATGGCAAGTGGGGCGAGATAGAAATCAGTTCTGACCCCAACATCAACCTCTCAATGGCAGCTTCCAGCCTGCACTACGGACAGGAAGCCTTTGAGGGTCTGAAGGCCTACCGCTGTCCCGACGGCAAGGTGCGCGTATTCCGCGTAGAAGAGAATGCAGCCCGCCTGCAGAGTACCAGCCGCGGCATCATGATGCCCGAGGTTCCCACCGAGCTCTTTGTAGAGATGGTTGAACGCGTGGTACGCCTCAACCAGAAGTATATACCCCCCTATGAGAGCGGCGCTACTCTCTATATCCGCCCGCTGCTCATCGGCACCACGCCCTGCGTAGGCGTGCATCCCGCCGACGACTATCTGTTCCTCATCTTCGTTACCCCCGTAGGCCCTTACTTCAAGGGTGGCTTCTCTGCCAACCCCTACGTCATCATGCGCGACTACGACCGTGCCGCTCCCCTCGGCACCGGTATCTATAAGGTGGGTGGCAACTATGCCGCTTCGCTCAAGGCCAACCACATAGCCCACGAGAACGGCTACGCCTCTGAGTTCTACCTCGACGCCAAGGAGAAGAAGTATATCGACGAGTGTGGTGCTGCCAACTTCTTCGGCATCAAGGACAACACCTATATCACTCCCAAGTCGACAAGCATCCTGCCCTCTATCACCAACAAGAGTCTGATGCAGATAGCCGAAGACCTGGGTATGAAGGTAGAGCGACGCCCTATTCCCGAGGAAGAGTTGGAGACATTTGAAGAAGCAGGAGCCTGCGGTACCGCAGCCGTCATCTCGCCTATCTCTCACATCGACGACTTTGAGACCGGCAAGAAATACTTCTTCGGCAACGAGCCCGGCCCATGGTCGAAGAAGCTCTACGACACCCTCCGCGGCATCCAGTACGGTATACTGGAAGACAAGCACGGATGGACACGCGTGATTATCGAGTAAGAACGCAACCATACAGAAAAAGCGCAGCCCCTCACGGACTGCGCTTTTTCAGTATAACTGTACAATACGATGCTCCTTCAGTATAATGATATACGCAACGCTCTAAACGACACTTCCACTGAGTGCATCATTGTTGTTTAGTGACAATATCATCATTGACAACGCTCGAAACTCCCCTGCGCTGCTGAAATCTCTTACCCAAATTCCACGTCACCGAGAGAGTAATGTTGTTGGCATAACTCTTTTGGAATGTGCGCTGATACATATCGCGGAAGTGGTAATTGGTATGCGACGTATAGAAATAGACCAGAGAATTGGTAAAACTGAGTTTGAAGTCCAACTGGTTGTTACAGGTGCTCTTAGTAACCGAAACATAGAGATTAGGGTTCTGCACATGCGTATAACTGAGTTCATAAGTCTTGGGAGTAAGGTTGGCACTCAGAGAATACATCCATCCCTTGGTGCTAAGATAGCTGGTATTGAAGGTAGCGGAATATCCCCAACCCTCGGATGGAATGATTAACGTGTTGCGCTCCAGTTCTGGCTTGATAGCATATCTCTTGTAAAATCCTTTGAGACTTATTGAAATATTCATGCGGTTCTTACACAGTCTGTTCATCAAGTATAAAGACAGTGACGCCTCATCACATTTGCCAATGTTGTCGTAGGTGCTGACATTGTAGTCCTCAGGATTGACAAATATCTGGTCTATGATATTAGAGATATGTATATAGCTTGCGGTCGTAATGAGATAAGCCTTCTTGATTTGCTTGCGGAACGAAACGGACATATTGTCGCTGTTTTGAGCGCGTAGAGCTTCATTGCCGACCACGATATTGTATACATTCTGAAACAGGGAGTCGGTATTGAGGTAATCTATACTTGGTCGGGTTGTCTTGCGCTGGTATGAGGCTGTCAGTGTTCCCCTTTTCCCCATGTTGTAGTTCAACCGCAATGACGGCTGAAAGGAGAAAACTCGCTTGGGCCCCATATTATCACTCTCACCCTTGAGTATAAGATACGAAGAAAGTGCCTTGCCGTATGAATGATAGTCTGTAAGGTATACCTGCTGCATCGAATAGTCATTGCGCCCATTGGCATAAGACATATTCTGGCGGTAGGTGTTACGGAGACCAAAAGTAACATCGTGCGAACCACCCCAGAGTTTCAGTCTGCTCTCGATATTGGCTTCTCCTGTATATTCGCGCATGGCAGCCTTATAATTGTAGTCAGGGAGAAGGTCGTAAACGTACTTATCTCTGTAATAGAGGAAATTACCCTTAACATTTATCTTATTGCGGTCGTTTATACTATAACTACCATTGGCATAGCTGCCATAAGATTCAAGAGTCTCTTTATACTTGCGATGAGTATCATCACCCTCCGTGTCATTGATGAAATCGGAAGACTTAGTGGGGTAACCATAGTGATAACCACCGAGAGTCATCGTAAACCTCTTGGTAGGATACCAACTGAGAGAGAAACGCTCTGCCTGCTGCTTGATACGAATGTCTCTCTGGATGGTCATCTTCTGAGACGGGCTATACGGCAAAGATGGTATGCGAAACACCTCGGTATAAGATTTTTGGCTATGCTGATTATAGGATATCAATCCAGTAATATCCCAATGCTTATTCTGAAAGGCGAAATGGTCAAATGTACCCCACAAAGACCGTATCATACCTCCTGTGGCAGAGATGCTACCAAAAATTTTTGGCTGTTCGTGCCGTTTCTTGATAATATTGATTTCTCCAGCGAAACGCTCGTCGTCGTCCTTGGTCACTTCGCGCACTTCCACCTTTTCAATATCACCGGCATAAAGAGCCTTCAAGTCTTCGGCACCGGCAATGACGCCATTGATTTTAATTCGGGTCTTCTGGCTTTTGCCTGCCAGGGAGTAGCTGTCGTTGAAGGCTACCACGCCAGGCAAAAAGGCAAGTGCCTTGTTAGCCTTTGTCGTTTTAAGAAGCCCTCGGGTGTCAATAGAATATACCGATTTCTCTGCATTGTTTTTGCCTATGGGGCGGTAAGCAATCACTTCCACCTCTTTGATTTTCTGCACTTTGTCGCGCAAGGTCAGCCGGACAATGCTGACGGTATCAGAAGCGTTAACAGGTACTATGGTATCAAGATTCTCATAGAATTTGCTTTTTATCGTCACTGCTACGTTGTCACAAGTAGCCTCCTTAGAGGAATAGCTGATTACAGCCATTCCCTTGGGGTCAGTCTTCACCCCCTTGGCAACTCCACAATAATCTGATTTTATCGCTATACCCTGCAGGGCAACTCCTTGCTCGCTCGTAACATGAAAGGTGATGCGCTTTTGGGCATTAAGTGATGAGCAGACTGTCATCATTGCAATGAACCATCCCCATATAAAAAGATGGCTCATGCATAAACCTTTTACTAAAGTTTCGCAAGTGAAAATTCACAAGCGTGATTTAACGTAATTTTGGAATAA
>OHKP01000519.1_pt1 | contig 22085 bp, 20 predicted proteins | sample 1568861 | NCBI WGS metagenome assembly OHKP01 (sample SAMEA3879524, study PRJEB24766) | human gut metagenome | biome: human-associated habitat; feature: feces | place: USA | collected 1985/1987 | reverse complement strand
GCAAAGTGGCGATGGATATTGTCGCCAAGCACATACCGGCAGACAAGAATGGAGTCCGCATTGCTGAGTTGGATGAGATGAGCTACCGGAAAACGCTATGGTCACACCAGCCCCTCACCGACTTCTGGCGGGTAGGCAAAGGGTACGCCAAGAAACTTGAGGAAAACGGGATGTTCACAATGGGCGATGTTGCCCGCCGCTCCGTCACAGATGAAGACTTGCTTTACAAGCTCTTCGGCAAGAACGCGGAACTGCTGATTGACCATGCTTGGGGCTGGGAGCCTTGCACCGTTGAGGCAGTCAAGGCGTACAAACCAGAAAGCAACAGTTTGGGATCGGGACAGGTACTACACCAGCCCTATGAAGCGTATAAGGCGCGTCTCGTTCTCCGGGAAATGGCGGACAACCTTTCAATGGATTTAGTGAGCAAGGGCTTTGTCACCGACCAGCTTGTTGTCACAATAGGCTATGACATTGAGAACCTGACCGACCCGGAACGCCGGAAAAAGTATCACGGCGATATAGTCAAAGACCATTACGGGCGGCAGATACCGAAGCATTCCCACGGTACAATCAATCTGGGGCGGTACACCTCTTCCACAAAGCGGATCATGGATGCCGCCGGTGAACTCTTTGACCGGATTACAGATAAGAATCTGCTTATCCGGCGGCTGAATGTTACGGCAACCCATGTGATTGACGAAGCCTCCGCCCCCTCAGCAAAAAGAGATTTTGAGCAGCTTGACCTTTTCACCGATTATGCAGCGCTGGATGCCAAACGCAAGCAGGAAGATGAAGAGCTTGCAAAAGAAAAGCGGGTGCAGCAAGCCATGCTCACCATTAAAAAGAAGTTTGGGAAGAACGCCATTCTTAAAGGGATGAACCTTGAGGAAGGTGCAACTGCGAAAGACAGGAACGCACAGATCGGAGGACATAAGGCATAATTAAAATGATAGGGAGGATTATGGAATGTGGTTGGCTGCTTCAATAGGCTCGGCATTGTTTGCCGGACTGACAGCGATACTGGCAAAGTGCGGGATCAGAAAGACAGATTCCGACATTGCGACAGCAATCAGAACGATTGTTGTTCTGGCTTTTTCGTGGGTAATGGTATTCATCGTTGGCTCCGCCGACAAGATTACAGAAATACCCCCACGGTCTTTACTGTTTTTGATTTTGTCCGGCGCTGCCACCGGGGCTTCATGGATTTGTTACTTCAAAGCACTATCCATTGGAGATGTCAACAAGGTTGTCCCAATCGACAAGTCAAGCACGGTGCTGAGCGTTTTACTTGCAATCGTTCTGTTCCATGAAACCGAGCATCTGGCTGTAAAACTCATTAGTACCGTATTGCTGGGTGTTGGCATTATCCTGATGGTAGAAAAAAAGAAAAGCGACCAGAAAGCCAGTGGAAATACATATATTCTATATGCAATAGGTTCTGCTGTATTTGCAGCGCTTACCTCAATTCTTGCTAAAGTAGGTATTACCGGGGTAGAGTCCAATCTGGGCACGGCCATACGAACGATTGTAGTTCTGGTCATGGCATGGCTGCTTGTTCTGATCAAGAAGAAAGCGCCTGAACTAAAGCACCTCGACAAAAAAGAACTCGGCTTCATCGGATTGTCCGGGATTGCCACAGGTGCATCTTGGCTGTGCTACTATTATGCGATTCAAAATGGCATAGTCAGCGTTGTGGTACCGATAGACAAGATGAGTTTGCTGGTGACGGTTATCTTTTCTTATCTCGCGTTCCATGAGAGGTTGTCTAAGAAGGCACTCGTCGGATTGGTATTGATGCTGGCTGGTACACTTGCAATGGCTGTCTTCTCATGATTAAAGGACTATTGGAATGAAAGATAAAGCAAATTATGATGACATCATCAATCTTCCTCACCATGTCTCATCAAAGAGGCCGCAGATGCCGATGCTGGACAGAGCTGCACAGTTCTCACCGTTTGCTGCTCTCACCGGATATGATGATGCAATTCACGAAACCGCACGGCTTACAAATGATAAGGTTGACCTCAGCGAAGAGGAAAAGGAAACGCTGGACATGAAACAGCAGATCCTCTTGGAAAAACTGAGCGACCATCCTGCGCTGACCATTACCTACTTTGTCCCGGATGCAAAGAAATCCGGCGGAGCGTATGTGACGATAAGCGGAAACCTGAAAAAGATTGACGGCTTTGAACGATGGATGCTGCTCACTGACGGGACAAAAATTCTGCTGGATGATGTCGCCGACATCGAAAGCGAGTTGTTCCGCGATCTGTTTTGAATGTCGCTTGCCATGCGACCAAACCGAAGACGATTTCTCCTATACTGTGACTGTAAGCAAAAGCAGTCACAGTTTTTCTATACGAGGAGGAATCATCATGAAAAAGAACTTAACCGAAATCGTCTTTATCCTTGACCGCAGCGGCTCCATGAGTGGGCTGGAAGCCGACACCATCGGCGGCTTTAACTCAATGATCGCCAAGCAAAAGAAGCAGGACGGCGAAGCACTCGTCTCCACAGTCCTCTTCGACAATGTGAGCGAGGTAATCCATGACCGCGTGAATATCCGGGATATTCAGCCGATGACCGGCAGGGACTATACGGTTCGCGGCTGCACAGCTCTTCTGGATGCCATCGGTGGCGCGATCCATCACATCGGCAATGTCCACAAGTATGCCAGACCGGAGGATGTCCCGGAGCATACACTGTTTATCATCACCACGGATGGAATGGAGAATGCGAGCCGGTTTTACAGCAGCGACCGGGTGAAGCAGATGATCGAGCGGCAGAAAGCAAAGTATGGCTGGGAGTTCCTGTTCCTCGGCGCAAACATCGACGCAGTGGAAACGGCACGGCACTTTGGGATCGGAGCTGACCGAGCCGTCAACTACAACTCTGACAGTGAAGGAACGCAGCTCAATTATGAGGTACTGAGCGAGGCGATCTCCGCCGTCCGCAGCAGCGCCCCGCTTGGTGCGGATTGGAAGAGCCGGATCGACGAGGACTACGAGAAACGCAGAAAAGGCGAAAAGAAATAAGCACCATAAGCATAAAATGGTGTTTTCGAGCGTTTTTTCTCATAGAGATACCTGCGTTCTAACAAAAAAATGTCCGTTGTAAAGTGAAGAGGTATTTTACGGGGAGAGGCACCGGGAATACGATTTTGAGAGAATAGCAAGCACAGCCGGTGTCCGTACACACGGCGATTTTCGAGTAAGGGAACCCTGCCCTTACTCTTCAAAATGCTTGTTGGGATGTCTCCCAAACCCTCTATCTTTACGAAAGGACAGATTGCCTATGGCAAATAGAACAAGGCCAATCCGCATTGAGTTCTGTGTGTCGGAAAATGAGCATCGGATCATCAAATCAAAGATGGCGCAGCTTGGAACAAAGAATATGGGCGCGTATCTCAGAAAGATGGCGATTGACGGCTACATCATCAAGGTGGACTACACCCAGCAGAAGAAGCTTGCCGCCGCTGTCAGCCGTGCAGCGTCAAATATCAACCAGATTTGCCGCCGCATCAACTCAAAGGGAAACCTCTATGAGAATGATGTCACCGAGCTGAAAGAGAGGCAAAAGGAAATATGGCAGTTACTAAAATCAAGCCAATCCGAGGAACTGTAAACAAGGCGCTTGCCTACATCCTCGACCCGGCGAAGACGGACGATCAGCTCTATGTTTCCTCTTTCGGCTGTGCTGCCAGCGACGCGGCTGCAAAGGAATTTGAGTGGACGCGAAATCTCGCTGTCCAGCAAGGAATGCAGATGCCGAAGGTGATTGCCCGACACCTGATTCAATCATTCGACATCGGAGAAGTCACGCCGGAGATGGCTCATGAAATTGGCAAGCAGTTTGCCGACGAATGGCTGAAAGGCAAGTATGAGTATGTGATTGCCACCCACATCGACAAGGGGCATTGCCATAATCACATCATCTTCAACGCTGTCAATTTTGTAGACTATCATGCCTACCGAAGCAACCGGCGAACTTACCGGGAAATGCGCCAACTCAGCGATGAAATCTGCAAGGAGCATGGGCTTTCCGTGATCCCGCCCTCGCAGAGCAAGGGCATGGACTACAAGGAATACACGGAGGCCAAACGCGGCACGAGCTGGAAGCAAAAACTCAAGCAGACCATCGACCGCTGCATCATCACAGCGAAGGATTACGATGAGTTTTTGAAGCTCATGCAGGAAGCTGGATATGAAATCAAGACCGGAAAATACATCTCCTTCCGTGCTGAGGGACAGGAGCGTTTTACCCGTGCAAAGACCATCGGAGACAACTACACCGAGGACCGGATCAAAGAGCGCATTCAGGGGCGCGGGAACCGCAAGCGCCAGATGCAGACCTCTCGCCGGGGTATCTCCCTCATCAGCGACATTCAGGAGCGCATCCAGCTCATCGGCAGCAAAGGTTACGAACACAAAGCGAAGCTCACCATTCTCAAAGAGGCTGCGCGTACTCTCAACTACCTGACTGAGAATAACCTTCTGCAATATGCTGACCTTGAAAAGAAAGTCGAGGACATTCACAGCTCCTATGCCCGCACCGGCAGTGAGCTGAAAAATGTTGAAGCCAAACTGCGTGAGGTGCAGCCGCTTATCAAAAATATCTCGAACTACCAGCGGCTCAAACCGGTTTATGAAGCCTATATGAAGGCGGCAGACAAACCGGCATATCGTGCCAAACACGAAGCAGAGCTTGTCATCTATGAGGCTGCAAAGAGCACTCTTCTCGCCATTCAGGGTGACGGAAAATTGCCGAGCTTGAAATCTCTGCAAGCCGAACAGCAACGGCTCGTGGATGAGCAGCAACGCCTTTATGACGAACGCGCCAAGCTTAAAAAGGAAGCTCGCCTGATTGATACGATGAAGGCGAATGTGGATGATTTCCTCAGCCCTTCGTTGGCAAAGGAACAGGAGAAATCCCGCAGCGGAGAACTCGAATAAGCAAAAGAAAAAAGCTCACCGAAACCTACTGCAAGATTTCGGTGAGCCTTCGTTATTTCAGGGCTTAGCTTGTTTTGAATGCTTGATCATCGTGTCGATGACATCATAAATCTGAGAGCGATCCTCCGCAGAAAGCTTATCGAGCTTTTGAGCCAGAAGCGAATCTTTTACCAAATACCCATTGTCAAGGACATCCGCAAGGATCATATCCGCTGAAACGCCGAGAGCGTTAATTATGGAAATCAATGACTCAAGAGAAGGCGTTTTTTCGCCGCGCTCTATTGCGCCCACATAGTTAATACTCAGGTCGGCTTTTTCCGCAAGGTCCTCTTGACGAAGCTTCCTCATCAGGCGGTATTTGCGGATATTTTTGCCGATGGACTCAAGCCTCATCACGGCACCTCCTATCAGCGTGGAATACACACTAATAGTATAGGTGACGCGGCTATCGCTATACACATTCTATATGGAAGTCGCCAACGCTAATAGCGTTGATTTGTTCATGGAGTTGTGCTATCCTTTTATTTTGAAGAGGTGTATCTTGAGATGGGAAAAGAAGCGACAGCGACCTTCATTGGTCACAAAGAATGCTACGGTGTCCAAGCAGAGGATGTCCAGCGAGAAGTTGAAAAGCTTATCGCCTCCGGGGTTACTGACTTCTTAAATGGCGGCATGGGCGGGTTTGATTGGATGTGCGCAAGGGTTGTCTCTGACCTGAAAAAGAGCTATCCGCAGATAAGGAACTACCTTGTCATCCCCTACCTCACTTTCAACATTGCCGAGCTAAAATATTTCGATGACATTATCTATCCAGAAGGCTTTGAGAAGTATCATTTTAAGGCTGCGATCCCAGCAAGGAACCGGTATCTCGTCGATAACGCTGCATACGCCTTGTGCTATGTGACTCACGGCTGGGGAGGCGCTGCGCAAACACTCAAACGCGCTCAGAAAAAGGGGCTGACAATAATCAATTTAGGAGAGAGGAACGATGGGAGAGATAATCTATGAGAAACACTTTCACAAAGAAACAATAGAGGAAATCGAGAGGGAAAGAATCGACTTCGTAGAAGCCTTCGGAGAAGATGCAGAGCAAGCACCTTCGTTCGACGAAATCATGAAAAAGATTTATAGCAATGTAACTTACCTTGTCTTGCCGGAGCGCGAGAAAATGGCGAAAACCTTCATCAAAACAGCCATAGAAATTTCTAATGACTATGAGCTGGATATTGAGATTGAGGAACATCTGAGCCACATTTCTGCCACCTACTATTTTGATTGCGGCGCGTGCATGGGATTCCTTAGAAGAATTATTGAGATGTCGGATGACATCTCCTTCTTTGACCACATTAAGGACTTTGATATGGTCATGTCCCTCGACTTTTACACAAAGGCTGTATTCAAAAGGGATCGGCTTATTCAGCCCCAATGGTCTGACCTGGGCCGCTGAAAGGCGCTCAGGTTTCATTTGTCCCCTAATGCTTCGAGAGCTTGCAACTTTTTTGTAAATACTCGAAGTAATGCATTGTAGGCACCAAGCGTTTCTGCTATAATGTAAATTGTGTTTTTGTACCCGTCACAAACCGCAATATAAGGAGCGTTTGTATGAGAATAAGCTACAAGAAATTATGGGTGCTGCTCATCCAAAAAGATATATCAAAGGCGACGCTGCGCAAGGATGTAGGGCTATCCACAGGCACTATGAGCAAACTCAATAAGGGAGAGGAAGTCGCGCTGACAGTTTTAATGCGTCTATGCGACTACCTTGATTGCGACATCGGAGATATTTGCGAAGTGCTGCGCGACGAATAAGTTGTTCCCTGTGGTAAAAGCAGTTAGATAAAATCCGGGGGTCATTGGGCATCAAAATGATCCTCAAGTAATGGAGATGAAGATATGGCATATCAAAGCGAAGCAGAGCTTGAACTGCAATTTATAGATCAACTGAATAAGCAGGGATATAGCACCGTTTCTGTTCCCGACTATGATGCGTTGGTCGAAAACTTCAAGGTGCAATTCGAGGCGTTCAATGCAGATAAGCTCGATAAGCCGCTCACAGATAAGGAATGGGAACGCATTCTTAATCTGATGCTTGGCAAATCTGTTTTCCAAAGTGCAAAAATCCTCAGAGACAAATTTGTCTTAGAGCGAGAAGACGGGACGAAGGTGTATCTTTCGTTTTTTGACAGCGATCACACCAAGAATATTTTTCAGGTAACGCACCAGACGACAGTTGTCGGAAAGTATGTCAATCGCTACGATGTGACGCTCCTTGTCAACGGACTTCCCTTGATTCAGGTGGAATTAAAGCGAAGGGGTATCGACATCCGAGAAGCGGTCAATCAGGTGATGCGCTACAAAAAGCATTCCTACAACGGTCTGTACCATTTCATCCAAATCTTCGTTGTTTCCAACGGTGTAGACACGAAGTATTTTGCAAACTCGGATCGGGAGATGCTGCACAGCCTCGCATTCTTCTGGACAGACTTTGATAATGTCCGGCTTACCAATTTGAAGGATTTCTCGATTGCCTTCCTCGCCCGTGACCATATTATCAAGATGCTGACGCGGTATATGATCCTAAATGATACGGATAAAATGCTTATGGTCATGCGTCCCTATCAGGTATATGCGGTCGAAGCTCTTGTCAGGCAAGCGACATTGACCAACCGCAATGCCTATGTCTGGCATACAACCGGCGCGGGAAAAACGCTGACTTCCTTCAAGACGGCGCAGATTCTCGCAGCCAATCCAAACATTAAAAAGGTAATCTTCCTCGTTGACCGCAAGGATTTGGACTCTCAGACCACGGAAGAGTTTAATAAGTTTGAAAATGGCTCGGTAGATGCCACTGACCGCACCGATGTCCTTGTGAAGCAGATGCAGGACAAAAACCGGCAGCTTATTGTAACCACCATGCAGAAAATGGCGAATGCTGTCAAGCGCCCTCAATATGCAAAGATCATGGATGCGTACAAGGATGAGAAAGTTGTTTTTATCATCGACGAGTGCCACAGAAGTCAGTTTGGCGATATGCATAAGGACATTGTGCGACACTTCCAGAAAGCTCAATTCTTTGGCTTTACAGGAACGCCACGCTTTGAAGTCAACGGAAAAGTAGAAGGAAAAATCACGCAAACCACAGAGATGCTGTTCGGGGAGTGCGTCCATAACTATCTGATCAAAGACGCTATCTTTGACAACAATGTCCTTGGCTTCCATGTGGAATACATAAAGACGATGGAGGGTGATTTTGACTGGGACGATCCCACGCTGGCAGATGCCATTGATGTCAATGAGCTTTATCTGTCCGAAGAGCGTATGTCGCTCATCGCCAATCATATAGTCCAAAATCATAAAGCAAAGACACGGAACAGGCAATACACCGCAATCTTCGCCGTTTCGTCGATTGAGGCGCTGGTCAAGTATTATGACATCTTCAAGAGCATAAAGAACGACTTGAACATCTCCGGTATCTTCTCTTATGGGCAGAACGAGGATGCAGAAGGCAAGGATGAGCACAGCCGCGATGCTTTGGAGAGGATCATCAAAGATTATAACGAGATGTATAGCACCAACTTCTCGACCGATACCTTCGCAGCCTATCACAAGGACATTTCTGACCGTGTGAAGGGCAAGAAGACAAAGCCGTTGGACATCCTGCTTGTGGTCAATATGTTCCTCACCGGTTTTGACAGCAAAACGCTTTCCGTCCTCTATGTGGACAAGGACTTGAAGTATCACGACCTGTTGCAAGCCTATTCTCGCACGAACCGCGTGGAGAAAGAGACAAAACCCTTCGGCATTGTCATCTGCTACCGCAACCTCAAAAAGCAGACGGATGACGCGCTTACTTTGTTCTCAAAAGCGCAAGATACTTCCGGCATTATTGTCCCGGACTATGACTTCTTTGTCGAGAAGTTCAATGAGATGGTCATAAAGCTCAAAGAGATCGCCGCCACTCCCGCAGCCGTGGACACCATGCAGAGCGAGGATGATCAAAAACTCTTCGTTGTCACCTTCCGCGAGCTGACCAAGTATCTGCAATCGCTGCATACCTTTATCGAGTTCAGCTTTGACCAGGATGCACTCACGATGTCTGAGCAGGAGTATCAGGATTATAAGAGCAAATATCTGATGCTCTACTCGAAGCAAAAAACAGACCGTGAGGTTGTCTCTGTTCTGAACGATGTGGACTTCTGCATTGAACTTATGGAGAGCGACCGAATCAATGTCGCCTACATCATGAATCTCATCCGCAACATCCACTTTGATGACGCGAAGCAGAAGGACTATGACATCAAGCACATCAAAGATGAACTTGGAAGGACAGACAACCCGCAGCTGCTTAAAAAGGTTGAGATCCTGCAATCGTTCTTGGACACGGTTGTTGCGGGGCTTAACAGCGCGGATGAAATTGACGCTGCCTACAACGACTTCGAGAACGCGGAAAAGCAAAAAGAGATTGAAGCCTTTGCCCATCAGGAGGACATCGACTCTAAGGTGCTCACCGACTTCATCTCAGAATACGAGTTCTCCGGTACGATGGATGCCGGAAACATCCGCGACCGGCTCACAAAGCCGATGCCGCTTTTGAAGAAGCGTTCTTTGGTCAACCGTATCGTGGACTTTATCAGAAAACACGCCGAGAAATACCAATAAGGAGAATAAGAAATGGACAACTCTATTCAGGCTCATCAGAAAGAGCTTTGCAACAAGCTCTGGGCAATGGCAAACGCCCTTCGCGGCAATATGGAAGCCTATGAGTTCAAGAATTACATCTTGGGCATGATCTTCTACTACTACCTTTCGGACAAAACCGAAAAGTACATGGTCAACCTTTTGAAAGATGACGGGATCAGCTATGAAGAGGCATGGGCTGATCCTGAGTACAAAGAAGCTGTCGTAGAGGAAGCTCTGCGTGACCTCGGCTATGTGATTGAGCCGCAATTCCTCTTCCGCAAGATGGTCAAGATGGTCGAGAACCGTTCCTTTGACATCGAGTTTTTGCAGAAGGCTATCAACTCTCTGATGGAGTCCACCATAGGTAACGACTCTCAGGAAGACTTCGATGGCTTGTTTTCCGATATGCAGCTTGATTCCACAAAGCTCGGGCATACTGTAAAGGATCGCAGCTCTGTAATGGCGAAGATTATCTCTTCCCTTGACGAAATCAACTTCGGCGTGGAAGACACCAAAATTGATGTGCTGGGCAATGCCTACGAGTACCTGATCGGTCAGTTTGCCGCGACTGCCGGAAAGAAAGCCGGTGAGTTCTATACCCCTTCGGGTCCTGCCGAGTTGCTTTGCCGTCTCGCTTGCCTCGGATTGACGGATGTGAAGGATGCAGCCGACCCGACTTGCGGTTCCGGCTCGCTGCTGCTGCGCCTGAAAAACTACGCGAATGTCAGAAACTACTATGGGCAAGAGCTGACCTCGACTACATACAATCTCGCCCGAATGAACATGATCCTGCGTGGCATTCCGTACCGCAACTTCAATATCTACAACGGAGACACCTTGGAGCATGATTATTTTGGCGACAAGAAGTTCCGTGTTCAGGTTGCCAATCCGCCGTACTCCGCGAATTGGTCTGCCGATATGAAGTTCATGGAAGATGCTCGATTCAACGAGTATGGAAAGCTTGCTCCGAAGAGCAAGGCGGACTTTGCCTTTGTGCAGCACATGGTCTACCACATGGATGAAGACGGACGAGCTGTTGTTCTTCTCCCTCATGGTGTTCTCTTCCGTGGCGCTGCCGAAGAGGTGATCCGCAAGCACCTCATCCAAAAGTTGAATGTGCTGGATGCCGTCATTGGTCTTCCGGCAAACCTCTTCTTCGGCACCGGTATTCCTGTCTGTGTCCTCGTACTCAAGAGGGAGCGCAACGGCAATGCGGATAACATCCTGTTCATCGACGCTTCCAAGGACTTTGAAGCCGGAAAGAATCAGAACATCCTCCGGCAAAGCGACATCGATAAGATCGTAGACGCATACCAGCGCCGTGAGGACATTGATAAGTATGCTCATGTGGCGACGATGCAGGAGATTGAAGAGAACGGCTTCAACCTGAACATCCCCCGCTATGTCGATACCTTTGAGCCGGAAGAGGAAATTGATCTGAACGAAGTGGCTGCGGAAATCCGCAAGCTCCAAAGTGAAATCAAAGACATCGACGCGGAACTGAAGCCGTATTTTGATGAGCTGGGGCTGGATTTCCCGTTTGATGTGGAGGGCAAATAATCATGGCAAATGTATCCTCAAGTAACGGTCTCGAAAAGCGTCCAAAGCTGCGCTTCCCGGGCTTTGATGAGCCGTGGAACGAATCAAAGTTATCAGCGTGTTTTGCAAAGAATATAAAGAAAAATACGGATGGGCGTATTTCCAATGTGATTTGTAACTCCGCAAAGATGGGGCTTATCCCCCAGCGCGATTACTTCGATAAAGACATTGCAAACAGCGATAATACCAGCGGGTATTACATAATTGAACATAATGACTTTGTTTACAATCCGAGAAAGTCATCCGATGCTCCATACGGACCTATAAGCCGATATGCTTATCCTGATGCTGGGATTGTTTCGCCGCTCTATCTCTGTTTTCGAGCCAAAGGAGATGTAGACACGAACTTTTTTGAGTGGTATTTCCGTTCGTCTGCATGGCATCGCTATATTTATATGACCGGCGACAGTGGCGCACGGCATGACAGAGTAAGTATAAAGGATGACGATTTCTTTTCCATGCCAATTCGTTTTCCATCTTCAATAGAGCAAAAGAAAATCGCCTCTTTTCTAAACGCTATTGAGCGACGAATCTCATCTCAGCAACTTCTTGTGGATAACCTCAAGAAGTATAAAAGAGGACTCTCAGATGAGCTTTTTGGGGAGAAAGGACCAGGCGAAAGATGGATGACAGTTCCGTTTAGTGAAGCATTTGATCTGTTACAGAACAACACCTTCTCGCGGGATGAAATGTCAACTGAAAACGGAATAGCATATAACATCCACTATGGAGATGTTCTGATTAAATACGGCGCGGTGGTTGATCTGTCCAAGTCAAAGGTACCATACATTCGCTCGGATGTGAGCCTTTCAAAGTTTGCTCGGAGTAGTTATCTGCGAAATGGTGACATCGTGATCGCAGACACCGCAGAAGATTATACAGTTGGTAAGGCGGTAGAAATTGTTGGAGTCGCTGATACAAAGGCATTATCCGGTCTTCACACAATACCATGCCGCCCTAAGATTTCGTTTGCTTCTATGTATCTTGGTTACTTTATCAATTCCAAAAGATTTAGAACGCAAATACTTCCGCTGGTACAAGGGACGAAGGTTTCCTCCATCAGCAAAAGCGAAATACAAAAAACATCCATTGCATTTCCCTCTTTCGAAGTGCAGTCACAAATAGCCTCTGTGCTTTATGCTTTGGATCATAGGATTGATATTTGTCAGGCTTGTGTTCATGGACTTGTACGCACTAAGGAAGCATTGTTACAGCAACTCTTTATATGAATAGCTGCTGTAATAACCCCTCTTTTAGATCGGACAAAAAAGCAAGCGCATTTTCTTCATTCATGATCCTATCATCAAGCGAGGAAAGGAATCCTATAATCGTGTTCTGCGTGCTTTTATCCGGGTATGTCAATGTGAGCTTGCACAATTCGCTCGCTTGAATATGGACAACTGACTTCCCCTGTGCTATGCGGGCGATTTTTGCATTAACAACATGATTAAGCAGATAGCTCATAATTCGTCCATCTACCTTGTCGCCACGGAAAATATTGAGGTCTCCGGCAAGAATGACATCGGGCAGCATAACGCAGGAAGCAGTTGAAATTTCTTCTGGCGTTTCACCGGAAGTTGGGATCACGACATCACCTACGCGGCTCAGAAAAGTTTCATCAACTTGTGCTTGCGTCCGTCGTTTGACGCTGGTTACAACCTCGTTGTAGGTGGTATAAAGTTCTCCATAAAGGATAAAGGGTGTACCATCCTCGGATATATCAGCTTTGGACAAAGGCGCACCTTTTATAAAATAGCCGAGTTCGCCCATTTTCGCAGTAGTCCAACTCGCATTTTTGAGCGGACATGATTTTGCCGAAAGAAGACTCCTTACAGCACCTCTTTTATACTTCTTGAGGGAATCGACGAGCTGCCGTTGTTTGCTTATCCTTTCTTCGAGCGTACCAATGAAAGAAGAGATTTTGTTCTGCTCTTGTAGAGAAGGGATACAGAGCCTGATGGGACGGATTTGCGGATATTTCAGGTTCCAAGTGTCCGATGTCAATCCTTGCGAGTTTTTCCTAAACTCATTTATCAAATTGGAAGTTTTGAATAAAGCTGCAAAGTATTGATTATCAATCTCTTCGGTAGGCATTAACACGGTGTAGGCAGGACTTACTATTCCATCATAGTTGGAAACGCCATTTGCCCCTTGCCACATCCGCATAGAGTTATACACCATATCTCCTTTGCAGACAACTTTGTAGTTGCTCTTATCTTCGCTTGAATTGTCTTTTCCTTCTATCTCTGTGCGAGGCATTACACCATCATTCATTGTCACAGAAAGAAGTTCCATATCGCCAGCACCACGCTGGCTGCGCTCGCCATAAATATCTCCTATCCGGCATTTTCTATATGGATCATCAAAGCCCGGGAAGCGCAGCTTCGGGCGCTTTTCGAGACCGTTACTTGAGGGCTATTTAGACTTCCAAAATCAATACCGCCTCATAGCAAAATCCCTTGCAGTAGCAGAGGTAAATCCGCTATTGCAAGGGATTTCGGCGTTCGTGGAGCTTTATCTGCGTACTTGAACAGAAGTATAAAAGAGGGTTGCTTTCAAATCTGTTCGGTGAAAAGATAACTCAGGGATGTACAACAAAGAGTTATTATTTCTCGGAGATTGCCCAAAGAAGAAGCGAGAAATATGATCCCTCTTCTGGCATCGAATATCCTTGTGTGGAGTTGGAGAACATCGAACAGGAAACGGGGAAAATCCTTGCCACAGTTCCATCAACAGCGCAAAGCAGCATAAAAAATATAGCAATGCCCGGTGACACACTTTTTGGCAAATTGCGCCCTTATCTTCGTAAATATGCTTTTGCTAAAAAGACGATGGCTTGCTCATCGGAGATATGGGCGCTTATTCCGTCAGATGTTGTTTTGCCGAAGTTCTTATTCTACCTTGTTCAAACTGAGCATTTTCTTCGAGTAGCCAACATCAGCTCAGGTACAAAGATGCCGAGAGCAGAGTGGTCTAATATTGAAAAAGCTGAGTTTTTTATCCCTGATTTCTCTGTTCAGCGTAAAGTAGTCTCTCTTCTTGAGGGGCTGGATCAAAAGATTACTTTTGCGGACTCAACACTCCTTAGCTTGAACAGATTAAAAGCATCGCTATTGCAACACCTCTTCATATAAAGAGCTGTTGCAGCAAGGAGGATTTAACACTGCATAAGGCGGAAAGTAGCTTTTGATGCACTTCTATCTTTGCCCCGAGAAAGGATAAAGCCGCACCGATTTTCTCCTGCTGATCAAGTGGAGGAATCCAAATAGGAATTTCCGCAAGATCATCTGCATTGATAGCTGGATACCCTGTACCTGTACTGCGAAGCATTGCTTCACGGGCAAAATAGTCTGACGAAAGTTGCTCGTATATAAATTGAGTGTCCACCTCTGAGCATCGGATTTGCGCATATCCGGTAGACGCAACTGTTGGATATTCTAAATTCTTTTGGAAATAGTAATTGTTTTTTTGATACGGTCGAACCATTTGATAGAGTAAATCACCTTCCTCCAAAAGCCTTTGTGCTCGACTTGGCGCAGAGTTGCGAGATAAAAGTTTTTTACTATTCAAAACACCTGACTCTACACACTCCAAGTCAATATATATGAACGCCTCTGGAAGCGCTCCGGTTTTGGGATTGATATGAACTACGCTCCCCAACGGCTTCACATCACGCGAATCAAATTCAGAGGCTTTGGGGGACAACTCTGAATGCTTAAAGAAAAACCGGTTTTGTAATCCTCTTTTATACTTCTTGAGTGTCGCAACATATTTTTGCTGCGCATCAATTCTTTGAGTCAAAAAGCTCAGGAAGGAAGCGATTTTATCTTGTTCGTCAGTGGATGGCAAAAACAGGGGCTGCTCATAGAGCGTTTCCCATTCCACATTTCGTCGGCACATACTCGCACCGACGGTTGTAGCATTATAAAAGAAATGTTTTGCAGCATCTGATTTAATCCAATGTGCCAGCAGTTCTATCGAGCATCCCGTTATATCATAGGTTTTATATGCAGGAGATACCATGCCGTTCTTAAAACGGAGGTTTACATTTGCGTTTCCTAAATGCAGATTTTGGGTAGATAAGACCATTGTACCGTATTTGATTTTCTTATAACCTTTGTTGCTCGCTCCACGCTGATGACCAAACAACTCTGAATTTAGGAACATTCCTTCTATCGCAGCAGAGAGAAGAGTATCTTCGTCTTCCGTTTGAGTGCGATCACTATACTCCTGAATAAGATCGCCAAATGGTTTGCCGTGCCACGGCTCGTCAAAGCCCGGAAAGCGCAGTTTCGGGCGCTTTTCGAGACCGTTACTTGAGGACGATAATCCCCTGTTTGCCCCTCCACCTGATAATGTTCGTGGAGGTGGTCAATATGACTAACAATACACAATTCAAGACGCTGCTGAACACTTGGCTAAATCAGAAGAAGCCAATGATCACACCGTCAACCCACGCCAGCTTCACGCTGATTGCCGAAAATCATCTGATCCCATACTTTGGCAAGCGTAAGATTGGCAGCATCACCGAAACGGACATTCAGAGCTACATTTCGTATCTCTACAATGCCGGTCGGCTGGACAACACGGGAGGGCTTACCGTAAAGACCATACGGGATGTTATTCTCGTTCTCAGGCTTGCAATGGAGTTCGCCTATAAAGAGCGGGCTATTCCATTGCTGAATTGGGACTTGATTGAGTACCCGAAAGAGCTGGGTATCAAGAAAGTCAACTCGCTCTCCAAAGATCAGGAACAAGCCCTTATTCAGTGCATCTACATGGACTTGAACAGAAAAACGGCGGGTATTCTGATTGCGCTGTTTACCGGCATTCGGATCGGCGAGCTTTGCGGACTCCAGATGAAGGACATTTCCCTTACGGACAAGACCATCAATATCAACAAGACTGTCCAGCGCATCTATGACAAGCGAAAAGGATCGTCCTATCTCCATATAGGACCGCCGAAGACGAAGACATCTGCCCGAGTTATCCCGGTTCCGTCGTTGCTCATGAACATCATCAAGAAGTTCTACACGGAAAATCCGAATCACTACTTCCTGACGGGCAAAACGAAACCCACCGAGCCTCGTACATACCGGCAATTTTTCACCCGCTTTCTCAAGCGTAATGGGCTGCAAAAGGTAAAGTTCCATGAGATTCGGCACACCTTCGCAGTGCGGGCAATCGAGATACCGGAGTTTGACATCAAATCGCTCTCTGAAATCCTTGGACACAAGAATGTTTCATTCACGCTGAATGTCTATGGGAGCGCCAATCTCCAACAGAAGGTAAAGTGCATGAACCTTCTGAACGATCTGCTGTAAACAAAAAAGAGCCTCAGCCGACACCCGCAAGGGCATCGACCGAGGCTCTTCGCTTTTGATAGAAATACGACCTTTATTCTGACATTTCAGGCGTTTGGCGCTTAGACAGGAAAACATACGGGGCAATGCGTCATCTCTGCTCAGAGGGCAGGAAATCAGCGATTTTCAACCTTTAATCCGACAGATTTTGGCTTTGTCCTGAGCGCTTGGAGAAGTAATGCGGACAGGCAAGGATAACGGCGCGGAAGCTCTGCTTACAGGGATGAACGCAGCGGCGGCACAGGTCATTGTATTTGCGCCGTCCGTCGCTGCCTAAAAAGAAGCTCCATTCGAGCTTCCATTTCTTACTCCGGCTCATAACTCACGCTCGCTCTTCATCTCCTTGTGGGGAGAAGGCTTATCCGTCTGCTGGGCGGTTTTTGCTGATTTCAGCCGATCCATGATAGAGGTTTTCCCGCCCTTCTCGCTCGCCTTATCTTCCTTCGGACCGTTGTTGATGATCCCGTCAATCATGCCGTAGTCATCCTCAAGCGACATTTCAGCGGCCTTGAGAGGATTCTGCTTTTCCAGCTCGGCCACCCAATCCGCTTTCTCCACACCGAAGATACCGCCTTTGGCGGCGTGTTCCTTGATCTCCTTGGCGTCCAGAACCAGCCCCTCGGTATCGTCACCGTACAGCCGGTAAATCTGGCACGACTTCATGACCTCAGCCGCAGCATCCTCCCGCATGGGCAGCATACCGCCCCATTTGTAGCCGTACTGCTTCATATCCTCGATGCTGATGCTGTCATCCGGCACCTTCTCGACCGGCATGACCTCCTGACGGAGCAGATTGACTGCGGTTTCATCGAAGCCGTCATAGATATGGGACAGCACCAGCTCGCCGCGCTCATCGACAATGATACAGGAGGCATCGTCCCCAAAGGTGTCGTGCTCCATCAGCCAGAAGGTGTGACCGTCGATCTCTTTATGGTCAATCGTGTGCCATGTGCCGATATGACCATCCACCGCCATGCCGGAGGTGTTTTCATTGACAATGGAGCTTTTCTCTTCAAGAACCGTCTGTTTCTGCTGTTCTTCGGAAATCATCGGGATAGCAACAATCCTGTCTCCGATTTTGGCAAACTGCTCCGGCATTTTGAACTCCGTCACAAACTGCCGCAACAGATCCGGCGAAAGCGAGCCGAAGCTGTCATCCGTCAGCCCTGTGACAAGGAAGGTACCGGCAACAATATCATAGATTTCACCGTTGTCATCCCGCAGAGCGCGGTTGAGAGGCAAACCGTTCATCTTGCCTTCTTCGTTGCAGACAATGGCAACCGGCTCTTCAAAGGGATAGACCGCCTCAATGTCCCCGCCAACCTCATGTTGTAAGGACTCAAGGCTGGAAGGGATTTCTTTTACATAGGGCTTCTTGTCCGGCTCAACCACCAGCACAGTGATCGTGCTTGGCTGCTCTAATTCCTCGCCGCTTCCGGTGACACGGTACTCATCGGGAATATCCTCAAGCGTACCGTCAAAGTAGCGGTTCCAGCTATCGCCGGTAGGTCGGATGTACCCGGCGTCGGTCAGCGAGCCGCCTTCATTGATTGCGCAGTCTTCACCGTACCGCTCAAAGTCGATGTAGTCCACAAAGCTGCCGAACTTGTTGTCGATGTTGTAGCCACCCTCAAAGAAGTAGTAACGACCGAGATCGTCATAGTCCTTGATGTCGGGGATAAAATCATAGTTGTCGAGATTGTAGGTCAGGTTGATCAGATCGTCGAGGTCATTCACTTCATCGCAGCCGCTATCCATGATTGCCACGAAATGCTCAAGCTCAGAGCGGGACATCTCATCCAGCCGCGCGGCGAGGTAGTTGAGCTTATCGAGGTTTTCGTATTCGCCAAGGAGATTGCTGACTCCATGAATGGAGCAGTCATAATCCGTGATAAACCATTCCTCATAAACCTGACCAAACTCGCCCTTTGAGCCGACGCCGATCCGCTCGAAGACCTCCTTCATTTCCTCTTCGGTGGTCGGAAAATGAACCCATTCACCGACAAGCTCGCCTTCGTTGTACTTGCCGAGATTGGTCACGAAGGCTTCAAAACTGCCATCCAACACGGGCATAGGCATCCTCCTTTCAATCGTCCCTCATACTGTCCGGCGCGATGTAGAGCTGGGCAAACGCCTCGTCGGTGATACCCTCTAGCTTCCGAACGGTATGAAAAAGCAGCTCCGCCATCTCATCGTCCAGCTCATTGATGGGCAGCGACTTCATCTCTGCAATCAGCCTCTTGCGGCTGGAAGTGTCGAAGCAACACATCAGATTTGTCTCTTCCACGGTAAAAAACATAATCACATCTCCATTTCTTTTGATTTCGGTTTCTTTGTTTGCTCAGGCTTTTTAGCACCTTTGTCCGGCGCAGTCTGGGCGTGTTCTTTGAGCTTTGCGAGGACAGAAGTCTTCTTCTGAGAGGGATGCTCTCTGCGATCCATTGCTTTCCAGAGGCTTTCAGCCGGAGCTTCCTCCACATAGGAGCGGACAATAGACAGCCGCTCATGGAATGGAACGGGATTTTTCCTGTCCGTGATGTCCGTCAGGCTGACTTCTTCATTTGGAAAATCAACTTTGTCAACGCGGACAGTTTTGCCATCCATATCCATCACCATGCCAACAGGGATATAGTCCTCAGCGAGAAGGTGCTTGACGGTTTCCTGTCTACCGTCTTCACCGGATTGCGTGACAAGGACATCGTTGCCTTGTCCCCACAGAGCTTTTGCCTTGGCGACCCACTGATCTTCCCGAAAACCGGTCACGGCGACCTGCCCGCCGCCTTCCAGCTCTTTCATCAGGAGCTTTGTGCCGAGCGCGGGCGCTGCCTTCTTCGCATCTTCACCGTAAATCTCGAAGTAGCCGTTCTGGGCAAAGCAGACAATCGCTTCGGGATGGGCTTCCTTGACGGCATTGTAGGCGGTCTGCGCTTCAAGGGGCAATATGCCAAGCTTTTCTGTCACGCCATGCTGGACGGCAAGCTTGTGAATGTGATCCTCAATACTGCCGGTTTTCGCATGGAAGCCCGTTTTGAAGCGCTCACAGCGGAGGATCATGTCAAGCTCAGTCGCATTCTCAGGCAGATAACTCACCGACACAACCTCGCCGTGCTTTTCTTCCAGCGGGATCGCTTCACGCCGGTAGCTGCGGAAAGGCAGATAAAAGGTGGCATCGTCCTTAAAGGAGACTGCCACTGTCTCAACCGGAACGGTGAGCTTTTGCATCCTCTCCACATGGGCAGCATAGTCCAGCTCAATGAGGTTGCCTCTGACGGTATCGCCCTCTACGCCCTTGATCTCAACCGCGTAGGCAAGGATGGGATCGCGGGTTTGCTCATGGTAAAACTCCCACACTTTGTTTTCGTAGGAATCCTCCACATAGACTTCGCGCTCAGGCAGGAGGTAAGTGCCGTTCGGACGGGACATCCAGAGAAGGTGCTTGTCCTCGGAGGATTGGGAAGCGGCAAGACTGTGAAGCAGCCCGGCGTCCAGCTCAAAATCCTCCTTGTAGTTCTGGGTGTGGATGTCCATAATCCGGCGAAGGGCATCCACAAGATCGATGTTTTCAAACTTCATAGGCATCACTCCAAACCGACATCGTGGGACTTCTGCTTAACCGGCGTTTTCCGCTCAGGCTGGCTCTTTACCGCAGCACGGAGCTGTTCCCGGATAGAAGGCTTTTCCCGCGCTGCTTCCTGAGTCTTCTCTTTTCCGATATATTCAAGCGTCGGTGTCAGCTCTCGATAGCAGCCTTGCACCTTCTTGGCAGAATGGCGGCGGTGAATGGCGAACATCGGCTCGCCATCCCGGGTAACGGTGTTGCCCTCAATCCTGACCTTGTACTCCACCATCACCTTGAAGGACTGATTGGACGAGCGGTAGGTAGACAGCATCCCGTCGTTGCGACCGGCGATCTGCGCTTTGAGCGTGTCCATGACGGCTTCCTTAATTTTCTTTTCCTCCGGTGTGAGGCGATGCTTCACCGGTGCCGCCTGTTCCGGCTCTTTGGGAGCCGGAGTTTCGGGACCTTCCTCCGGGACAGCCGTTTTGCTCTGTTCAGCCGGTGTCTGCTCCTGCGCCTTACCGATAGCGGTCTGCCGGACGAACTCTTCGGTGAAAAGACTGACAAGCCCCGGATTTACACTGTCAATAATGAGTTGAGTTGCATGATCCGGGCTGGCATCCATGCCCTTTGCCCATTCCTTGCAATCACGGGAGATACGCCCGTCATGGTCTTTCTGCTGGATGGTATTCGCAAGGACATAAGCGACGCGCTCAGGCGAGAATTTCTCAAGGATGCTCTTAACGGCGGACTCCGCCGCAAGGCGGTTGTTGCCGTAGTAGTCGTTGATGGTCTGCTCAATCGCCTCTTTACAGTCCATGTTCGCTTGCATCGAAGTACGGTAAGCACTCAGCTCACCAGCTTCAAAGGCATACATCGCAGCTTCCCGATAAACCGGAATCGCCGCATCCCGCAGCGGCGTAGGGGCTTCCTGTTCTTTCACGGCAAGCCGCTCTTTGAGCTTTTCATCAATACCGGTGATCATCTCAGCCGCCGTTTTGCGGATGGTTTCCAGCGAGCCTTTCAGCTCCTTGGTCTCCTTGTCGGAGGACCAACCGGCGATATAGCCGAAAGAATAATCAGAGGTTTCAATGCCGTACCGCTGGCAGACGGTATAGGCGACGCTTTCTGCCTCGACCTCCTTAGTGCGCCGGTCTTTCTTGTCCTCGGGAGCAACCTTTTCGCCCGGAGTGACGGCATGGAGCTTGGCATGGGCAATCTCGTGGATCGCCGTCTTGATGGTCTGGATTTCACTCATACCCTCCTGAATGGCAATGCGGTTTTCTACATGAGAGAAGTAGCCTTTTGCGCCATCGGTGATGTTTTCAAAGGCAATGGGGACCGGAGACAGCTCTTTGAGAGCATCAAAAAAGGCGGCGTAGTTTTCCACGCTGCCTGTCAGCTCGTCTACGGCAATATCGGGAAGCTCTTTGCCGTCCGTCTGGGACACATCGAAGACGCTCACCACCTTGAAGGCGGGGCGGGTCACTTCAACCGTCTCAGTGACCGGCTTGCCGTCCTTGTCGAGAACGGGCTTCTGCGTTGCTGGGTCGAGTTTTTCCCGCTCTTCCTTAGGGCGCAGGAGCAAGGATTTTGATACCCTTTTCGCCCTTCATCACATGGCGGTCGAAGTTGCGCTGCCATGCCGTGTAACCGGCGATCAGCGTCGCATCCGGCTTCTGCATGGCGATGAGAAGCGTATTGTTAAACGAGTAGTTGTAGAACTTGGACATCGTTTTCAGGTACTCTTTGAAGCGTTCGGATTCAAACAGTTCCTTGAGTCCCTGTTCCAGCTTGTCGGTGATTTCCCGGACTTGCTGGGCGTTTCTGTTTTCAGCCATTTCTAACCTCCAATCTTACTGATTTGAAATAGAAAACTCCGGCTGAGATTTGCCCGAAAGACGGGCTTTGATCTCAGACGGAGTTTCC
>OHKP01000486.1_pt1 | contig 22952 bp, 25 predicted proteins | sample 1568861 | NCBI WGS metagenome assembly OHKP01 (sample SAMEA3879524, study PRJEB24766) | human gut metagenome | biome: human-associated habitat; feature: feces | place: USA | collected 1985/1987 | reverse complement strand
CTGAATGGATGTTCGGGGTCAGCGATGGTTTTGATATTGTCATAGGTAATCCGCCGATTCTCCGAGGCAGGGATATAAAACGGTATGGATATAACTGGGCAGGATTGTATCTGATAGCCATTTTCCCTTCACGTCATTACGACATAGAACAGTATCCTGCAGTGAAGGAATATCTTCTTTCATTTGGCATTGAAAGATTGGAGCAGACAGGTAAGGAGCACAACGTGAATGGCGAAAAGATAAAAGCTCGTAAGAAAACTAGTAATAAGTGGTTTGAAACGCAAGATAGCATAAGCTATTGGGAGGATTTTAATAAACCAAAAATTGTATGGGGTGAGATTTCTGATAGAAGTAAATTCGCTTTTGAGGCTTATGGCAGTTTTATACCAGAAGCAACAACTTTTTTGATGGTTGGTTCTGATTTACCTTATCTATTATGCGTATTAAATTCTCCTCTTTCAGAGTGGTTCTTTTCTAAAGTAGGAACAACTACCGGTGTTGGAACTGTAAGGTGGAAAAAATATACAATACAAGAGTTACTTATACCATCTGTTAATGTAAAGTTAAGACAGTTATTTCAGCAGATAGTTGAGAAATATGTGATAGGTAATATTACATCCGAACAACTGTCAAAATACTCAAACAAAATCTTATATGAGGTTGTTGGGTTGATTGATGAAGAAATAGAATTTGTGGAGAATTTCTATCCGCCTCTCATTTAGGGTAATATTCTTTACGGAGGATTTTTCTAAGCCAAAAATGCTATGGAAAAGAGTCGGTTCTATTCTTCGTTTCTGTTATAATGACAATGAAACTTTAGGGCTTGATAGCACTTGCTTTGCTACAGGTAAGAATATTGAATTTATATGTTGCGTATTAAACTCTCCAATGGGACATTATTTGCTTAAAGATGCTCCAAAGACTGGCACTGGCGATTTGCTTGTAAGTGTACAGGCTATAGAACCAATACAAATACCTCAAGTTGGATTGGAAACGAATTCAGAATTCAAGAAGCTCTTAGAATCGCTTATAAAAACGGACTCGCCAAGCAATGAAAAGGAGATAAGTCGTAAAGTTCTTAAACTATACGACTTATCTCTTGATGAGCAGAGCTATATAGAAACGAATTTTACTTAATCTCTACATAGCCAATGACTTTACGCTCTTCTGTGGTCAGATTATACAAATCGAACAACAAAGTATCGATATACTTCGTTTGTTCAATTGTATAATCTGATTGAACAGAATTGACGATCTTTCTGAAAATTTCATTTTGTTCTAATGACACCAACTTTACAGGTATCTTATCGAAGAAGATTTTGCTTAATTCTCTTGTACCTCCCTGTAACTCAGGAAAAGAATCGCGGAAGCAATATTTGAATAGGGAGGAATTCAAGAAAGCATTTAAGTATGCCATATTTTGTCCTGTAATAATAAAGCATTTTTGATTGGTCAAGAAGTTTGCTTCATCATATACAAAAGGCATATATTTAGTCATATTGGGATAAATGATTTTTGGCTTAGAAAAATCCTCCAAATAAGCGCAGTTTCTAAGGTTATATGGTGTATCTCCTTTGTCTGCACGCTTCGATATTCTGTCCCAATATTGATCAAGATGAGCTTTGACAGTAGGGTAATCCTCAATATGAATACGCTCCAACTTACCACGGATACCATTGTGAGTATTAATTAGCCACAAGTTTGCCCAGTTATATCCGTACCGTTTTATATCCCTGCCTCGGAGAATCGGTCGTATAAGTTCAGCCGTCCGTTCACGCTCGTTTTCGGACTGGCAGTTGGCAAGAATCTCATCACGTTTAGCGGTGTCTATGATGAAAGCATCATTGTAGCCTGTCTTGATGCCGTAGTTGATTTGTATATCCCAGTCCTTCAACGGAGTCCCCACGGCTTCAATTTTTCGCTTGATACTCTGCTCGATAGGCGACAGAATCACCCATGAATCAGAGCTGCAAAACTCGCACTCCGCCCCGCTCTGCTGCACGAAAACGCTCAGTTCTGTTCAGACAAAAAATGCTTGATATAACGATCAAGAGTATTTCTATCAACCTTACACAGCTTTGCAATTTTGCGCTTCGAAACATTCGCTTTAAGCAGTTCTCGAATAAGTGTTTCTTTTCCGTGTAACTTGTATTTCTCGGGAGCACTCTTTCGCCCTTTTGGTCTGCCAAGTATAACGCCCTCTGCTTTTTTACGCGCCAAAGCTTCCTTGGTTCGCTGACTGATAAGGTTGCGCTCAATCTCGGCTGACAAACCAAAAGCAAAGGCGAGCACTTTGCTTTGGATGTCATCACCAAGGCGATAGTTGTCCTTGATAGTCCACACTCGACACTCCTTTGTCATGCAAATATTCAGAATCTCCATTATCATGAACAAGTTGCGACCAAGGCGGGAAAGCTCAGCACAAATGATGAGATCATCCTTTTGCACTCGCTTAAGAAGCTTTCCCAATTCTCGCTTGTTATACGCTTTCGTTCCACTGATAGTTTCCTCAATCCAACCATCAATCACAAGTTTGTTACGCTCGCAGAATTTGTTGATTTCAAAACGTTGGTTCTCTACTGTCTGTTTGTCGCTGCTGACTCTAATGTAACCGTAAATCATAGTTGTCTATTTGTATTTTTATTATTCTAACGGAGCCGCCTATTTGTTTTGTTATGAATGAGTAGGCTCTCACTTAATAGAAAGTTTATGAATTGACCGAAATAGACAAATATGCTTCACTAAAATTCTCTCAACTGCGCATTATCATACGCCAAGAAGATTGTCAGAAATACAGATACGGCAAGAGCACACGCCATGCAGATAACCAGGAACTGGCGAAAGTGCTTACTTCGATACATCCTCTTTATCCAATACCAGGGATATGTCATGAATATAAATCGTGGCAAGGCTTTCATGGTTTGCGGTATGTATGGCTGCGCTATTGCCCTGGATTTCTTCGCTTGCATAAGCTTCATCATTGCTGCATATCGCTTTTCCGTCAGTTGGATATTGCGATTTATAGTCTCTGCATTTTTGTTGCAGTTGGCTGTGACCGTATTATACATATTGGCAAGTTCTGTGAAAACTGAGACGAGTTTGTCCACATACTTCTCGTCATCATAAAGGCGAGACTGCAAGGCGGTGCTGACAGCATCAGATATAAGGTTTGCCACCTTAGTCTCATCAATTTGCAGTGAGGAATCTGATTGCTCAGTAGCATTTTGATTTAGTTCTTCCGCAATTCTTTGCGGCAATGCCTGAATATCTGAGCGCAAACTGCTGAGGTTTGCTGCGATGATATCTTCTTTCATTATCTTCTGCGTTTTGAAGGTTTATGCTTTGTTTGCTGTTGAAGTTTCCACTTGTCCTTATCCTCATCTTTGTCACGCCAACCTTGACTATTGGTAGGACCACCGCCGCATTCCGTAGCCTGGACATGAGGCAGAAAGATTAATTCTTCCAATGCCTGACCGAAGAATACACATAAGTTGGAATAGCTGAGAGACGAGTCTAAACGGGAGCCAGCACTATGCGTTTCGTCTAAGGAGAATGACAATCCTACGACTTTATCTGTCAACTTATTGGATGTCGTCTGCATCTCTATATGCCGTTTGGATAGTTCTGCAATGAAACTTTCCCAGTTATTAGACGCTTGTCGTGCATCCAATACGGCAGCTTTGAGTTGTGCTTTCTTCATTTGCTGCGGACGCAAGCGATTCAAGTTCTGTTCTTTGCTGTTCTTTCGAGCGATGTACAGACCATATTCCTCTGTCAAAGCTCTACAGATGCGAGCACTGCGATAACGCTCATTTCTATCAGAGAGAACATTTCCGTCATTGTCTACAATGTTATAAACAATGTGACAATGTGGATGCTTGGTGTCGTGATGGCGGGCTATGATAAACTGCGTATTGACGATTCCCATACGCTTCAACCATTCCTTTGCAATCTCTGCCATAAGAGCGTCACCCTCTTCATTGTCAGGAAAACGCTCTGCGTCTCGCGGAGAAAACGAGAGCGCTATATGCTTTACTGGTTTCTTGCGATTGGGACGCATGGCAGCTTGAACATAAAAGATGTCAGCAATAGTCTTGTTGTCCGTTATGCATACCCCTTCGTGAGCCAACAGATTGGCTCGCTTGGTTTGGCTTTTGTCATTATGAGCATAGTTGACGAGACCGCCAAAGTCTACCCTGTTCATTATCTTAGCTATCATGACGCATAGGCTTTACTTGGTTAATAATACTACTGATTGCAGCAATGATATGCAGGCATTGCTCCTTTACGGCATCAAAGCCGTCAATGTGCATCTGGTGTGCAATCTGATTTACATTGTTTGCAATACCCGACAAATCACGAATCTGCTTTGCTAATTCAGGAGAAATCGTTTCTCTTATATGGTTGTCCATTGCTGCCTGATGGCAATACTCGCTGACGGACAATCCTGCTTTTGATGCCTTGGATAGAATGTAGATGAAATCATTCTCACAAAACATTATCCGCACTAACTTCGTGCGTTTCTGATAATCAGCCAACTTGGGGCGACCACCTTTGTTATCTTTTACTTTTGTCATTGTCTCATATTTAATAAAGGTATGATGTGTAGGTGATTTTTTAGAGTGGGAAGTACATAATGTCATTCATTGCAAATCGGAGTTTTGCCTTGATGGCATGAAGCTACAGTTTTAGTGACACTAAAACACAAACTTGCCACTCTAAAAATCACCCTTCTTTCTTTTGATAAATTCCCTGTTCCACTCGGCATAGCCGACGTTCCTTTATGAACACATCTATCCACTTTGAAGCTGTGCTTCGATTCTCGTTTTGTACTTCAATAAGAGCATCGTAGTCCTTTTTGGTGAATGTGTTGGGCAGTAACTCGAAGAAAGCGTTACGCCTTGAAGCCACACTTTTTTCTTGCAGGTCTGGAACCGAGCGCCTCTGGGCTCTCATCAGTTTTCGGTAGATAAAAACCGAATGGGCAAGTAACGTGTCGCAGATACTCATTGCAGTACGGAAATCCTCTTCTTGACAGAAAAGATGAACAGAACCGTCTGGCGCATGAGGAAGTTTGAACATTTCCGTTTCAAATGTCCTCACGGCTGTCAATACCATCATGATGCGATAAGCCATTAATCCCATACGGCGAACGATGCCTTGCATACCATTACCCACTTCGTCACAACATTCATCGTTGGTACTCTCATAGTGTTTCAGAAACTGCATTTGTAAATGCTCTGGTATATAGAACGTGTAGTTGCCTTTCCGCATGAAAGATTCACGCAAATGAAGAAAACGCTCTCCCAACAACTTGAATTTTGCATTCTTTGACTGTGACACATCGCTTGTGGCAAACACATTGCGAAAGCCTCTCTTGAATGGAATGAAGTAGAAAGCAAATCTACTGAACAAGCCATCCTCAGCTGTTGGCGTGAGACGACATACCTGTTCTGGCGTACCAGCCAAGACTACGGATATGCGTGGATTGTCAACATCGTAGAACTCTCTATCCTTGGTGCGGTTTGCCCCTAATGGTTCATGATGATATGCCTTCCGCAATACATCCGAATAGTTGCCAAAGTCAGATTTCAAAGTTTGGCTTAATGTGTCTCCTTCGGTTTCAAACAGAATCACGATGCCATCATTCTCCTTTGCAATACGTTTGAATGCACTTGCGCTGCTATTGGCTGGCACAATGAGCGTCTTTATAGGAGGCTGTTCTGGCATTTGAGCATTTTCTGATTTCTTCCCCTTGGTATATTCCGCCATGTCTGCCTTATATTGCGCATCAAGAGTTTTCGTCAATTCATGGAGTTGCCGATTGATGGGTGTTATCAACTCCCGGCACAAAGTCAATGCCCCTTTGCCCATACCAGCCTCTGCCGTCACGAAAAGGTAAAGGTTAGGATAAACGACACGCTCATCATAAACTCCACAGAAATTAGGGAAACATACAGAGAGTGTTGCAATGGATCCAATCAATATTGTTCCTCTATCATCTGAAGAAATAGCATTGTCAACAACTTCCTTCAAGAACACTGGCAATTGTTCATACACCTCTTCAGGAAATGCAGGCAATTCACACTCGTCTTTTACCCATTTACCCGTTTCTCCATTTTGGATATTTGGATAAATGGATATTTGGCTACCTTTCAGAGAAACACCCACTTGCTCAGCCATGTAGAAGAATGTGGCTATGGTGATGCCTTGCCGTTTGCCTTGCAGACAATACGTATATTGCTTGTCAGCTTTCGCATATTTATAGTCGTGATGAAGTTTGCTGAGCCTATGAAAATATGTTCTACCGCTTTCACCACAACCATCAGCAATAGCAAAACCTAAGTTCACCCAATCATTATAAGATGGGGCAATGTCTATGTGCAGACTTTCAATTTCACAGACCACTCGGTTGAGGTCTTCTTCCACATCGCTATATACGATGGATGAAGTCTGCTTTTCCACATCGTTCAGCTTGCTTGGCAATGCTTCAGAATGGACATTCTCCCATTCTTGGGCGGAAAATATTTTCTTTGACATGTTCTTCGTATTTGGGATTAATAAAAACATCAGGATCATGAGGCAGAAAGCAGGAACGAGCAATATCGCTTCCTGACATATCCACATTTGGATAACCTGCATGTGCAAGATAATTGGCTATTGCCCTAAAGAAACGTGAGTGTTCCATACCTTGCAAATCAACAGCAATTATCCATTTCAAGCCATCACCAGACGGACTGACAAACATAAGTTCGGTCTCAAAATACTCATCGGCAAGCAATCGTTGCTTCAAGTCTATGAGATCTGGCACATGGTCAAAGTCAATACACATCAAACCGGAGTGCATCAGCAAATCATCTTCTCTACGCTTTCTGAACAAACCAGAAAAGGTGCAATAGTCAAAATGCGTTGCTTTATAGCACTTGGCTTCAGCCTTATTAGTGAGATTGCGCAAGGCAGCAGTCGGTAGCATGGCATAATGCCCAACTATATAACGATAGATGTCAATGATACCGACTGCTCGCAATGGTTCCGTATTTAGGATAGGCTTGCGGAAGAACGAGAACTGATAGCTATCTGTTATCTCCATACCACACCCTTGCCTTTTTTTGAGTTGATGAATTCCTCAGCCTCACGCATCAAATCATTCTCCGACTTGCACGACTTACTCTTCAGCCACTCGTCTATTTCTGATTGCAAAAAAGCCAAAGCCTTGTTTATCTTATGTACAGGTATCTGTTTGCCAGAAACCCATCCATAGACAGTCTGCTTGGCTGGATGTGAAGGCAGATAAGCGCAAAGTTCATCCATATCCATCCATTTTGGCTTGTTGTTCTCTTGCTTAGTTTGCAAGACATTTACAGTTTCCTTCAGTTCTTCAACTGATTTGATAAGGTAGGACAATGCTCCCGGCATCTCCTCCAACGATTTTACTTCTATTTCCATGATTAGAATATTTTTGAATTGTGCCGCAAAGATATCCGGTTGTTTATTGGTGCAAAACAAGTGGAACAGCCCCACACAATTAGCACCTGTCATAGCCCTTGGTTTGCCCTAATGTTTTAGATTTTGTTAAGACAGATGCTTTCATTTGATTATGTATAAATCATTGTCTGAGCAAGAATTTCACTCAGGAATACATGGGAATAGTTCAGTAAGGAGAAAAACGGATGTTTAGGAAAGAGTAAACCCCTCATTTGTATGGTGGCAAATGAGGGGAATGCGGTGGAAATAGAATAAACGATGAGTATAACTCATTGACTATCAAAGGTGGCAATCGCCACCAAGCGTAAAATCTATATTATTGGTTACTTACTCTGCAAATTGTCAATGTGTATAGTGTTGGCAGCCTTTTCCTTTGCTGAGTCAACGATGTGGGAGTATATTTGGGTGGTCTTGACATTGGTATGTCCAAGCATCGACTTAATTGTATAGATGTCCGTGCCAAGTTCCAACTGGAGCGTTGCATACGAGTGGCGGAAGCAATGGAAGGTTATATGTTTCTTGATGCCAGCAGCCTCTATCCATTTCTTCAATGGCTTCGAAATCCAGGCAGCGTTCTGCAACCCTGCAAAAACAAGAAGCTCCTCGTCTTCAGGACGAGTACCACACATGGCATACGCCTGGTCGGAAATGGGAAGATACGCACCCACCTTTGTCTTTATCTGTGAGATGTCTATGCGCCAACTGCCGTTGCTTGTCTGTGATATTTGCTTCCACTTCAAGTTCTTGATATCTATATGACGCAAACCAGTCAAGATAGAGAAGAAAGAAGCGCGTCTAAGTACATCACTCTCGCAAGGGGTATCAGCCAATCGCTTCACTTCGTCAAGAGTGAGCGATGCTCGCAGCTTGTCTTCCGATGGAATGCCTTTCACCTTGGCACTCACATCCACTGTGAGATATTCGTCAATGAAAGCTTGCTTCACTCCTGCCTTGACGATAGCGAAATAGGTAGAGGCAGTATTGCGTGACACCGTCCCTTTCTTGTTTCCTCCCAAAGGAGCGCGAAGCAGAAACATCTTGATATCTTCCAACAGTTTCACCGTTACGCTCTTGAAAGGTATTGGTTTTCCTTCTGAATATATCTTCAACAATTCGCCCACCCGATTCCAATTCACAATGATGGCATTGGAACTATTGGGATGGCGTTTGTCTATGATGTCAATGAAATATTTAATGAAGTCTTGTGCGTTACGTTCATTCTGTTCAATGATTTCTTCCTCACGGTCGGAATACAGGGCGGCATTGTCATATTCATGCTGCCGAAGTTTGCGCACGTTGTCAGCATAGATGCAAGCCTCTTGGTCTATGCGCGACTTGCATTGGATAATGCCATTTACGTCACGCTTCGGCTTGTAGTTGAACGAGCCGTCAGGCAGCACACGGGCTATGGACGACATATCCCATTGTGGTGTGGAGATGGTTCGGTTTACAGACTCAACCACACGATTGGGCTTGTTGTCTCCTTTCTTATACACAGGGTACGATTCGATGAAAAGATACCACTCGTTGTCATGGTGAACGGACTTGCGCAGCTTCACGGTCACCTTGGTGTTCGATAATGCTTTCTTCATATTCGGTTTATTCTACTTCTGATTTATACAAATTGTCTATTTCTTCTTTCGGCACATACACATAATTACCTATCTGCCGTGACGGAATGGAATATTTGCGGATATGCGCCCATACCGAGCTGTCGTTGATGTGGTAGAGGTTGCATATCTCACCAATGGAATAACAGTCCTCTGGTTCCATACTGTACCTTCTGGGCACAGGTTTCTCTCTTTCTGCAAGACTGTCTTTTCTGGTGAGAAACATCGTCTCCAAGGCTGAGCGTTTGATTCGGGTGAGTCGCTTACCGACGTTGATGGCAGGAACTGTACCGTTCTTTATCAGCCGATAGAGTGTAGTACGTTCCACTCCGAACATCGCCACCGCCTCCTTCACCGACACATATTCCCTAATATCAGGAATGTGCTGTGCCAAACGATTCAGCTTTTCGTTCTTTTCCTTTGCGTCCTTCTTTCGTTTCCAAGCCACCTTGCTGCACTTAGGCGAACAATACTGGCTGTCAAGAGTCTTGGCAAGGAAAACTTCACCACAGACCTTACACTTGCGTTTGATTTCAAATCCTATTGCTGGCATATCATCTACTTTTAAGTATGCATTAGCATGTTTTGGTAGGAACAAGTCCCACTTTATCTACTTTTTTGTTGTGTTGCAAATGTGCTGCAAATAAGCGATAAACAAGCGCATAACAAAGGCATAAGAAACAAGAACCCCATAAACGCAAAAAGCGTGCAACTCATTGAGCTGCACGCTTTTGCTTATTGTTTATTATGTGTTTACCTTTCGGCATTACTTCACCTCCTCGAAGTCAGCATCCTGGATGTTGTCATCGGACTTGCTGTTGGTCTGCTGGTCTGCGCCGGGCTGAGCACCTGCGCCGGGCTGAGCTCCACCCTGATACATCTGGGCGCTGGCAGCCTGCATTACCTGGTTGAGGTTGTTGATGGCGCTGTCGATGGCGGCTACATCAGCGGCTTTGTGAGCGTCTTTGAGCTGCTGCAGAGCCTGTTCGATGCCTGGTTTCTGGTCGGCAGGAATCTTGTCACCATTGTCCTTGAGGAAGTTCTCGGTGGTGAAAATCATCGAGTCGGCCTGGTTCATCTTGTCGACTTTTTCGCGTTCAGCCTTGTCGGCAGCAGCGTTCTGCTCGGCCTCAGCCTTCATGCGGTCGATTTCCTCCTGGCTCAGACCAGACGAAGCCTCGATACGGATGGCCTGCTCCTTGCCGGTGGCCTTATCCTTGGCACTTACGTTGAGGATACCGTTGGCGTCGATATCGAAGGTTACCTCAATCTGAGGCACACCACGACGTGCGGGAGCGATTCCCTCAAGGTTGAACTGGCCGATGCTCTTGTTCTGAGAAGCCATGGGACGCTCGCCCTGGAGTACGTGGATGGTCACAGCGGTCTGGTTGTCAACAGCGGTAGAGAACACCTCGCTCTTCTTGCAGGGGATGGTGGTGTTGGCGTCGATGAGTTTGGTCATTACGCCACCCATAGTCTCGATACCCAGTGTCAGAGGAGTTACGTCGAGCAATACGATGTCGCCCACGCCGCTCTCCTTGTTGAGGATGGCACCCTGGATGGCAGCACCGATGGCTACTACCTCATCGGGGTTAACACCCTTAGAAGGCTCCTTGCCGAAGTAGTTCTTTACCAGAGTCTGAACAGCAGGAATACGGCTTGAACCACCTACGAGGATGACCTCGTCGATATCAGATGCCTGCAGACCGGCGTCGCGCATAGCGTTCTGGCAAGGTACGAGACAAGCCTGAATCAGGTTGTGGGCCAACTGCTCAAACTGCGAGCGGGTGAGGGTCTTAACCAAGTGCTTGGGCACACCGCCCTCGGCGCTGATGTAAGGCAGGTTGATTTCGGTTGAGGTAGAGCTTGACAACTCTATCTTAGCCTTCTCGGCAGCTTCCTTCAGACGCTGCATAGCCATAGGATCCTTGGTCAGGTCGATGCCTTCGTCGGCCTTGAAGCCGTTGGCAAGCCAGTCGATGATAACCTGGTCGAAGTCATCACCACCGAGGTGGGTATCACCGTTGGTAGAGAGTACCTCGAACACGCCGCCACCGAACTCCAGAATGGAGATATCGAATGTACCGCCACCGAGGTCGAATACGGCAATCTTCATATCCTTGTTGGCCTTGTCTACACCGTAAGCCAGAGCGGCTGCGGTAGGCTCGTTGACGATACGCTGTACGTTAAGACCAGCTATCTGGCCAGCCTCCTTGGTAGCCTGACGCTGAGAGTCAGAGAAGTATGCAGGAACGGTGATTACGGCGTCGGTAACCTCCTGGCCCAGATAGTCTTCGGCAGTCTTCTTCATCTTCTGCAGGATGATGGCCGAAATCTCCTGAGGAGTATACTTGCGGCCTTCGATATCTACACGAGGATAACCGTTCTCGTTGACTACGTTGAAAGGCACACGCTCAGCCTCTTTCTGGCTCTGTGCATAGGTCTCACCCATGAAACGCTTGATAGAGAATACCGTATTGGTAGGGTTGGTGATGGCCTGACGCTTGGCGGGGTCGCCCACCTTACGCTCGCCGTCCTTGACGAAACCTACTACCGAAGGAGTTGTGCGCTTGCCTTCGCTGTTGGTGATAACTACAGGCTCTGAGCCTTCGAATACAGATACACAAGAGTTTGTTGTACCTAAGTCGATTCCAATAATCTTTCCCATAATTGTATATTTTTTATTTTTATTCTACGTTATTATTTTTACAACCATCTTAATACAAAAGGTGTGCCAAGAGACGACTTGCGCACCAAATATCTGCCAAATATGTCAGTTGTGTCATTCCCGCGATGCCCATTTCTGCCAAAAGTGTGACAATAGCCAGCCTCGCCCTTGCCACAGATGCGCCGCCCAGGGGTATATATAATATAAAGGTACGTGCGCGCACGCGCGCAATGGCACAAAAAAAGCCCTCCCTGTTCAGGGGAGAGCTTCCTTATGGTCTATGCGGTCTTAGTCTTTCTTCTCTTCGATAGCCTGCTTGATGAGGGCTTCGAGTTCATCACACAGTTCGGGGTTGTCGCGCAGCAGCGCCTTGGTGGCGTCGCGGCCTTGGGCGAGCTTGGCACCATTGTAGGAGAACCAGCTGCCACTCTTCTGGATGATGTCATACTCTACGCCGAGGTCCAGGATTTCTCCGGTCTTGGAGATACCTTCGCCAAACATGATTTCAAACTCGGCCTTGCGGAAGGGAGGTGCCACCTTGTTCTTGACAATCTTCACGCGGGTCTCGTTGCCTATCACGGTGTCGCCATCCTTGATGGCCGAGCCCTTGCGGATGTCCAGACGCACCGAGGCATAAAACTTCAGCGCGTTACCGCCGGTAGTGGTCTCGGGGTTGCCAAACATCACGCCGATTTTCTCTCTCAACTGGTTGATGAAGATACAGGTGGTGTTGGTCTTTGAGATGGTGGCGGTGAGCTTGCGCAGCGCCTGACTCATGAGGCGTGCCTGCAGACCCACCTTGTTGTCGCCCATGCTTCCCTCGATTTCCGATTTGGGCGTAAGAGCTGCCACCGAGTCGATTACCACGATGTCTACCGCAGCCGAACTGATGAGCTGGTCTGCTATCTGCAGTGCCTGCTCGCCATTGTCGGGCTGCGAAATCCACAGATTGTCGACATCCACACCCAGCTTGGCTGCATAGAAGCGGTCGAAGGCGTGTTCGGCATCGATGAAGGCAGCTATGCCGCCCTGCTTCTGGGCCTCTGCGATCGCATGGATGGCGAGAGTGGTCTTACCCGACGACTCGGGACCATAGATTTCGATGATGCGGCCCTTGGGATAGCCGCCCACGCCCAGCGCGATGTCGAGCGTGATGGAGCCGGTGGGAATCACCTCTACGTTCTCGATGTTCTGGTCGCCCAGTTTCATGATAGAGCCTTTGCCAAAGTCCTTCTCTATCTTGGCCATAGCAGCCTGGAGCGCCTTGAGTTTGCCCTCCTGTGCCAGCTGCATTTCCTCGTTTGTTTCTTTCTTTGCCATAATGATTATTCAGGTTTTAGAGTTCAAGGTCACCGTCAAACACCTCATTCCATGGCAGTCCCTGCTTGTTGAGCTGCTCCATGAATGGGTCTGGGTCGAAGTCTTCCACGTTCCACACGCCGGGCTTGCGCCAGAGTCCCTTGAAGAACATCATGGCACCAATCATGGCGGGCACGCCGGTGGTGTAGCTTACTCCCTGCATGCCAGTCTCCTTGTAGGCTTCCTGGTGCTTGCAGTTGTTGTAGACATAGTATGTGTGCTCCTTGCCGTCCTTGATACCACGTATGCGGCAGCCGATAGAGGTCTCGCCGTCGTAGTTCTCGCCCAGGTCCTGAGGATTGGGCAGCACAGCCTTGAGGAACTGCAGGGGCACAATCTTCACCTTCACGTTCTTGCCCGAGCCGTCGGCGAGCGGAGCCTCGTATTCGATTTCGTCGATACGCGACATGCCGAGGTTCTGGATGCAGTCGAGATAGGTGAGATACTGCTGGCCGAAGGTCATCCAGAAGCGTGCCTGCTTGATGGTGGGATAGTTCTTGACCAGGCTCTCCAGCTCTTCGTGGTGCATCAGATAGCTCTCACGCGGGCCCACATTGGGATAGGTGAGGGGCTGGTGTACGGCCAGGGGTTCGGTCTCGAGCCACTCGCCGTCCTTATAGTAGAGACCCTTTTGGGTAATCTCACGAATGTTGATTTCGGGGTTGAAGTTGGTGGCAAAAGCCTTGTGATGGTTGCCGGCGTTGCAATCTACGATGTCCAGATAGTGTATCTCGTCAAAGTAGTGCTTGGCAGCATAGGCGGTATAGATGCCGCTCACACCGGGGTCGAAACCACAACCGAGGATGGCGGTGAGGCCAGCCTGCTCAAACTTCTCCTTGTAAGCCCACTGCCAGCTGTACTCGAAGTGAGCCTCGTCCTTGGGCTCATAGTTGGCGGTGTCCAGGTAGTTGCAGCCACAAGCCAGACAGGCCTCCATGATGGTGAGGTCCTGATAGGGAAGGGCCAGGTTGATTACCAGTTCGGGCTTGAAGTCGTTGAAGAGAGCCTTCAGCTGCTCCACATCATCAGCATCCACCTGTGCTGTCTTGATATTGGGATTGCCTATAGCCTTGACTATCTTGTCACACTTCTCCTTGCGACGGCTGGCAATCATGAAATCAGTAAACACGTCGGCATTCTGGTTGATCTTGAATGCCGCTACCGTTGCGACGCCTCCGGCGCCAATCATCAATACTCTGCTCATTTCACTTTATTTTATTTCATTAGATTCTATTCCTAAGGCTTTCATCAACGAGTAGCCCAAGATTTCCTGGCGGAAGTTGCCGCCCATCATGGGTTGCATGGCCATCACGGTGATGCGCTTGTCGTCATCGGCGTTGCGCAGCGTAGACCTCACGATGTCCATCAGCTCGGCGTCCTGGTCGTCGGGCACTATTACCAGCCGCTTTACCTCCTCGTGGCCGAGCAGCGTGCTCAGCAGGTCGAGGATGATGTCGCGCTTGGCAGCCATCTCGCCCGAGGGGATGTGGCTGAAGACAAACTCGCCCAACTGCTCGTCGGCGAAGGCCTTGCCGTCGAGCTCAGCCTCATAGTCTGCCGGCGCAAAGTTGGCCATCTTGCGCGAGCCGGCATCGTGTATCAGCACCACCTGGGTCTCATGGGTTCCGGGGCGCAGTCCGCCGTCTAGAGCGGCGCACACAGCCCACTGCGCCATATCGGCCTGGGGGATGCGGCGGCCTATCATACGTTCAAAGTTGACTATGAGGTCAAAAGCCACATGGTCCAGGAAATCGGCATCGACGATTATCACCGTCTCGCTCCATTTTATATTGCCTGTTTCAGGTATATTCATGATGCAAATGTACCATTTTTTTTCGATATAAATCAAGAACCAACCAATTATTTTGACCACCCGCATCGTTTAGTCAGTGGCTATCCCCAAGGCGGCGCCGAAGAGGAGTCCCCATTGCATTGATACGTAAGCGGAAGAAGCTCCTGTAGCGTTGTCATGGGGCGTATTGTTCACGATGGGTGAAAAGACACAAGCAGCAGCAACTCCTGCAGTGTTGCCGGGGGCGCGTAACATCCGCGATAGGCTGCTCGTGTCGCTGTCAGGGGTATATCTGCTGCCGCCGTGAGCCACTTGGCCGGCTCGTATCGGACGATACGGAAGCGCGTATCGGAAGGTACGGATGCACGTGTCGGACGGCGCGGAAGCTCGTGTCGGACGATACGAGCCGCTGAAGGTGGCCAGCAGATTGCTGGAGGTGGTCTCGGGCTCGCTGGAGGTGGTCAGCAGCTTGCTGGAGATATCTCCGGCTTGGCTGAGCCTGGTTGCGGGGGCGGTGGGTGGACGGGCTGGAGGCATGGGGATAGACGGTGGGGAAATGTCATTTGTTAAAGATTGTATAATCGTGGCCGTTATCGCAGATTTGTCGTACCTTGGCTTCTTGCCGATTATGCCGGCCGCTCCGTTGGCAGTCATCGGCCTGATGGGGCCTCGCCCTTAAAGGCGGAGGCGCCCTACCTGAAACGATAATACGATGATGACCGGTGTATGAAAACCGAAATAACTAAACGCAAAATAACTCTTTAATCCTATATATACAATGAAACTGTTTAGTCCTGATTGCGGAGCGCAATATGAGTCCGGCAATTTCTGACGAGGCTGCCCATATCGTCGTTTCTTGCTAATGTATATCTGGCCCGTATGGCGCTGAACGTAAACGAGGACAAGGAGCAGTGCGGCGAGGCAGCCAACGGCGTGGGCTGAGACCACGTAAAAAACAACGGAAACATAAATAAAAAATAAAACTATGACAACAAGACAAATGATAGACAAGGTGTTTGACGCCACGGTAAACGTACTGCTGTTTTTGGGCCGCACCTTCCGCCTGACCTATAATGCGGTGAACATCATCGTGTGGTATATGCTCCTGCCATTGGCTTGGGCTGCCATACTGGACTACAAACTGCACCAAATTCTGTTTGCGCCAGCGTGGCTGCTGCTCTGCATCGCCGTAATCATACTGCAGCGCAAGCAGTTCAACAGGTTCTGCGACACTCTCTTCAAACTCTCGCAGGTGTTTATCCTCTCCTTTGGCAACTATTATCTATGGTCTGTCATCATCTGCCTGCTGCTGCCCGTCTTCATCACCACTATTCTGCTGATAGCATAGCCCGGCGCCGGCAGAGGGCAGCATCGCCAATGGGCATCAAGTTCGCAAGGCGGTGACCACGAATGGGAATCAGGCGAAGAGGGACGCAAGGTCTGTAGGGCGAATCTCCACTTTTTTCGACTAATGTGTAATTCTTACGCAGAAATATTTGGCGGTTGCGAAAATAGTTTGTACATTTGCAGCGTAAATATTACACAAAGCATAGACAGTAGTATGGAATACAATGAGACGACTGGCAAATGGGAGTCAAAGTTCTGGCATCCTGCACTGACCACCGACGCAGTGGTTTTCGGCTTCGACAAAGAGGACGCCTCTCTGCAGGTGCTGCTAATCAAGCGCGGCAAAGCCAAAGCCGGTGAGGTGGGGGCGTTTGAGGGCTGCTGGGCATTGCCGGGTGGATTTCTCAAGCAAGACGAGCCCACCGACGAGTGCGTGTACAGAGAGCTGTATGAGGAGTCGGCCATGCGCCTCTTCGACAGCGACAACGGCATCAAGCCAGAGTTCATCGAACAGCTGAAGACCTACTCGGCAAGAGGCAGAGACCCACGAGAATTTGTGGTGACGGTGGCATACTATGCACTGGTAAAGCGCGACAGGTATGACATAAGGGGCGGCGACGACGCTGCCGAAGCCAAATGGTTTTCCATCGGCGAACTGCAAGGGCTGAGGCTCGCCTTCGACCATGCCCAGATTATAGAGGACGCCATAGAGAGGCTGCGCGAGAGAATACACTTTGAACCCATCGGTTTCAATCTGCTCGACAAGGAGTTTACCATGCCTCAGTTGCAAAGCATATACATAGCCATCCTCAACCCGCCCGAAGACGACATGGCCATACGCGACAGACGTAACTTCCCGAAGAAGATGCTGAAGCTCGGCTATATCAAGGAGACCGGCAAGAAGCTCACCGGCAACCCGCATCGCTCTCCCAAGCTGTATGTCTTTGACGAGGAAGCCTATAAGAACGTAAAGAAGCTCGGCATGAGACTGGAATTCTAACAGGAAGACCATCAATAGCCTCCCGGAATGGGAGGTTTTAATGGCGCCGATGGTCATAGTGTCAATAATACACAATAAAGGGTGAGCTAACATCCAACGACGAATGAATATGAATGACTTATGCGATAGTGACATGCATCGGGACGCTTCCTGCAATGGTGAATACGGAACGGACTATAGCGACAACGCGGCTGGCGACGCCTTCGGTGGCGCGGCTGGCGCTTAAGAGAATATAGATTAACAAACTAAATACAACGAATTATGATAGGCAGCATTATTGGTGACATCGTGGGCAGCGTATATGAGTTCGAGCCCAACAAGACAAAGCAATTTGAATTTTTCAACCCTCATGGCAGTTATACTGACGACAGCATCCTGACTGTGGCAACGGCAGACTGGCTGCTCCACGGAGGCGAGGCTGGCCACTACTATAGCAAGTATGGTAATGACTATCCCTGGCCGATGGGTGGATATGGCAGCGGCTTCAAGCGATGGCTTGTCGGCACAGTCAGACTGAATGATTTTCAGCCTTACAACAGCTGTGGCAATGGCTCGGCTATGCGCGTGGGACCCGTGGGATGGGCTTTTGACACCGTCGAAGAGGTTCTGGCCAAGGCCAAAGAGAGTGCCGAGTGTACGCACAATCACCCTGAAGGAATCAAGGGCGCACAGGCTACGGCTCTGGCGATAATGATGGCAAGACAGGGGGGCAGCAAGAACGAGATAAAGGCAGAGATAGAGCGTCGCTTCGGATATGACCTGCAGTTCACGTGCGACCAGATAAGGCCGACCTACACCTGGGGCGCGACATGTCAAGACAGCGTGCCGCAGGCCATCGTCGCCTTCCTCGACGGAACGGACTATGAAGACGCCGTGAGAAACGCAATCTCCATAGGTGGCGACAGCGACACCATAGGGTGCATAACGGGAAGCATCGCCGAGGCATACTTTGGCGTCGGCGACGACCTGAGAAGTAGGGCTATGGACTATCTGCCTGAAGAGTTGCAGCGTATTGTCAATGAGTTTGAGAAAAAGTTTGGTAACAGTAAAGGCGAAACGAAATGAAGAAAATCAGGAAAATCTGGAAGTTGTTTGGTAAGGTCGACAACCACGCTGCGGCAACCGCAGAGAGAACTGAGGCTCAGCAGACAGCCTCAATGGAGAACACGTCGGCCAACGAGAGCGAAGCAGAGAGCGCTGCAGCCGGGACAGCCTCGGAAGAAGGCACGACGAAGGGCAACAAGGCAAGAATCCACAATCTGATAATCGTAGACGAGAGCGGCTCTATGAGCCATCTCAGAAAGGCTATGCTGTCGGGCATCAACGAGACAATCAGCACGATACGCAGTGCGCAAGAGGAGTTCGTCGCCACGCAGGAGCACACCCTGACCCTGGTCACCTTCGACTCGGGTAGCAGCAGGCCCGACGTGCGTACGATGATTGACGACAAGCCCATCTCTGAGGTAGACGACTTCCGTGACTACATGCCCAATGGATGCACTCCGCTATACGATGCTATGGGGCAGTCATTGACCCGTCTGCACCAACGCATCAGACGAGACAAGGATGCGACAGCGGTGGTAACGGTACTGACAGACGGCATGGAAAACACATCTATGGAATGGGATGCCGCCCGACTGCGTCGGCTGATAGAGATGTTGAAATCGGAGGGCTGGTCATTCGCCTATATGGGTTCTGCCCATAATGTGAAGGAAGTGACCGACCTGCTCTCTATCGAGAATGTGGTCGAGTTCAGCCACAGCGAGATGGGGTCTGGCAGCACCTGGCAATACGAACGGGCATCAAGACGCTCATATTATGGGAAGATAAACACGATGTACGAGATAGAAGGCTCGTTGTCAAGAGCGGAAATGCTGGAAAGGAAACGCAAATATGCCCAGGAATATTATGGACCAAGAGTGACAAGCGACCACGTGGACCATCTTGAGGAGAATGAGGTCTTCGTATTTGGCAGCAACGCTAATGGCCAGCACAACGGAGGTGCCGCTGCCCAGGCGATGCACTCTTTCGGAGCCATCTGGGGTCAGGGCGAAGGGCGTCAAGGACAAAGTTATGCCATCCCGACCACCGGGGGCATCGCAGAGATGAGCGCGGCTGTCAAGAGGTTCACCTCCTACGCCGCAGCGCACCCAGAATTGCGCTTCCTGGTAACGAGGGTAGGCTGTGGGGCAGCTGGCTATACCGTAGGTCAGGTCGCCCCACTCTTCAATGACTGTCTGTCGCTGGAGAATGTAGCCCTGCCCTCAGAGTTCTGGGACATTCTGGGACTGAAGATGTATATATAAGTAGTGTCAGAGAACGCGGACACAATACTATCAAACTGCTCACTTCATCAGTGGTTCTAAGCCCAAGTGCGCATAACAAGAAGAGTGACAGCTCGACATCGTATAGCCACATGAGGGATGTCGCGGCGGCTAAAGATGAGAAGACAAAGGCGGAGGCTTAGAACATTTGGCCGCTCTAATATCAGAAAAGGCACAAGCGGTGACAGTCGGGGTCTGGCAATCAACACCAAGCCAGCCTCGCCATCGCGTTTACTGTCAGGGCTGGATTCCGTGTTTGGAATCTGGCCTTTTGCATTGGCGTAGGTAGCGATGGTGGCCTTCGGTTCGGTGTTGCCGTTGCGTAGGGCATCTTCTGGTGACGCAGATCTTGCTCCGAGTGGTATCAGTGTCATCTCCATAAAGGCGGGGCTTTCAGAAACAACTATGCCTACATCACAGTCTTTTGGATACGATTGTCACAATGTTACCATTCAAACTGAGATTTCATTACTGTTACAGCTATAACGCACCACATCAAGATGACAAAACAACTTGCCTCCACACACCTGCAAACAATTCCAATATTTACGGATTAGTTTGTAACCATGGTTGGAACCTTGGAGTAGAATGCCGCTTTGCATAACATACCCCAGTTGGGGATAGGAAAGAACTAAAAAACAATTAAAAAGTCTGGTAGTCTAACAATTGTTTTGTATATCTAAGGTTGAAATTCAGTTACGTTACAAATGTATTGATTATGACTACCGACCATAAAGTTAGGTGATGATATACTAAGAGTCCGTGTAGCCGTCTGGGCTACACGGATTTTTGTTGCTACGCTTAGCGTGTCGGGTTTAGTCTTCAGGCTCTTTGCCGTGTTTCTGCGCCAGATTATGGGTAAGACTAAAGGGATGGAGTTATCCCGTATTGTTAGTTTGATTGTTGTGCCTGAGGTCGAGGGGGACTTCAGGATTCGGCGCGATGCGGATTGACAGTGCAAGAAGGAGCGGGAGAGGGCGGGAACCCCCTTTGGCGGCCTTCTTACTTATGCCATTCCGTTCATATTACAACTTGGTTATGGTAGCCTTACGTGTGTTTACGCTGAACGTGCCGAGCGAGGTCTTCACCTTGTATACGCCCTCTTTGTAAGAGACGAGCTTGGCGGTCATGCCCATGAAGGAGAAGCTGCCGTCCTCGTTTTTGTTGATGGTATAGCGCCCGAGAGGCGTGTTCACCACGATGTGACTCTTGGTCGCTTCCACCACGCCGTAGGTGGTGCCCGATGGGGTGTCCTTCACTGTCTGTGCCACTTCCTTGACCGCAGTCTTCACCTGAGAGTCAGTTACCTTTGCAAAACTCGCTGTGCTGGTTGCTACAACCATCATCAGTACAATCATTAATTTCTTCATTGTCTTTACTATTAGTTGTTTTGTCCTATTGACAATGCAAAGGTAACGTGCATTTTCTGAACCCGAAAACTTTCCGGCTTACGTTGTACAAGATGTGGGGTTTGTTGTATGAGTTGGCGCTTATCGCTTTCTGATAACCAGCCACGGTGCCACTCCGTGGTGCTTGTCCTTGCGATATCTCGCAGCCTCTTCCGTGAAGTATGCTGTGCCGTCGGCAGCACGATAGAAACCGCTCTTGTTGCCGCCAGTGAGATAGATGGCGTCTACATAGCCATATTCGCGCAGGGCGTCGGCGAAGTCCCAAAGTGTCTCAGGGTGACGTGTCTCGATGATACACAGCCGGTCGTCGTTGGTGCGGGCGAGGGCTTTGCGTTCCACCTTGCCGTGGAGGAAGAAGCGCTGGGGCAACTCTCCATTGGAAACGAGTGTGAACTGGCGGAAGTAAGAACCGTCGTGGTCTATCATGTGCTCTTTCATGTCGTCGAAACGCGAAATGCCGATAACCATGTTGCCGCGCTCGATGGCGCAGTAACCGAGGCGATCCACATCGCTCTGCTTTTCTTCGCCGTTGATTACCAGCGAACCGAGATACTTGCCCGTAGCGGTGTAGTCGGCGGAGCGCGTATACATCAGCACGCTGCGGTCGGCAGTGTCGGGCTCTTCGAGCGCCAGCTCGGCCTTCACGTTGTGCAACTCGTAGATATTTATCGCCACGCCGAGCACCGAGTCAGCCTTCATTACGACCTCAGACGGTCCGCTCTGCGCCTCCATACGGTCCAGTTTCCTGATGTTTTCCTTGGGCGACACCGAAATGCTTACACCTATATTATAATAGTAGTCGTATAGACGGATGATTTTATAACATCCCAGCCCAATCACTACCATAGCCACAAGCCACAGCATGCGCCAGCCCCACGTATGCAGCCGGCTGCGCTTCTTCACGATGGGCGGCAGCATGTTCTGTTCCATGTCGTCATCGTGCTCGATGGTGATTACGGGCTCCTCCAGAGTTTCCTGCGAAGGGGTGTCGTTGTCTACATTCTCAATCATGAAGACGGGCTTCTCCTGTATGTTGTCGTCAGTGTGTTTCATATTCTCCTATTTTTCCTGTTCCAATATGGTTTTCAACTCCTTGAGTGCCTCCTTCGAGGCATTCAGTCTGAAAGTCTGGTTCATGCGGTGGTCCATGAGCTTCAGGTCCTGGCTGGTGATATTGATGCCGTAGACGAAGTTCTTGTTCACTATCAGACTCTTGCCTACACGGACAAAGAAATTCTGTCTCAACTGGCTTAGGGCTTCCACAAAGTAGTGCAGCTGAAACGTCATCGTCACCGCCTCTCCATTGAAGAGGTGCACGTCGCAGTAGTTGCCCGAAGCCTCTATATAGGCTATGTCTTCCGTCGGAACCCTAAACAGTCCCACAGAGGTAGAGATTTTCAGTCTTTCCATAAGGTCTTGACAAATTGTACTCGGTAATTATTCCAAAGGCATTCATTATGATAACGCAAAATTACTGAATTAGTTTCATATTCATCAATAATGTCGCAATTCTTTTTTACCGAAACAGAATACAGACACCCACAACGGGTTCTCGTTGCCGTCGAAGAAGAACCAGGGATTGTCCAGAGCGTTCAGGTTTCTCACGATATGCAGTTCGCGGGCAGGCGTGTTGCCCTCGGCACACATGATGGCCACTTTCTTGTCCTTGCGCGCCACGTCAATCACTATCAATGCGTGCCCCAGCTGCCTTCCCCTTCTTGCCGGATAGACCAGCACGTCGCCCGGCTGCACCTCGCTTATTGGGCGAGGCTTAGTCTCGCGGCTCACCGATAACGCGCTGCACACGCCATACGCCTTCTTCAGAAACATCTCCAGCACCTTGCGTGAGTTTCCGCCAGTGTAGTTAAGCATATTGCCATACACGCCGCGGAAGCGTATGTCTGCGTAGCGGCCCTGGCTGAACAGATATTCCGCCCTTACTCTCATGGTCATGTCGG
>OHKP01000475.1_pt1 | contig 23283 bp, 24 predicted proteins | sample 1568861 | NCBI WGS metagenome assembly OHKP01 (sample SAMEA3879524, study PRJEB24766) | human gut metagenome | biome: human-associated habitat; feature: feces | place: USA | collected 1985/1987 | reverse complement strand
TATCTGGGTGACAGGTACACTGACGCCTCTCCTTGGGAGTACTACGAGCGCAGCAGAGACTACTACCTCCTCCACCCCGAGACCCGGGCGCTGCTGGAAAAGCTCCTCCAGATGGTGCGCGACCTCGGGCAGGAGCGGACGTTTGCCTACATGAAGTTCCTGCTGGGCTGCGAAAAAGATTACTGAGCAAAAACAGGAATGCCTCCGGATGCTGCGTCTCCGGAGGCATTTTTCAGGGGCGGTATACGCCGCAAAGCCAAACATCCCCCAGCCCGGACGGGACACCGCTCAGGCTGGGGGATGCTGTTTTTCAAAAGCAGAGAAGATCAGTCTTCGCTGTTGTCGATCTGGATATAGTGGGGGCCGCGTTTGTCCACAAAGAGCAGCACGCCGGTCAGCGTGACAGCCAGACAGGTCAAAACAGCGAGCAGTACTTTCAGAAATTTCATGGTCAGACCCTCCTTAACGGGATGCGCCCCGGGCACGGGGTGCGCCCTGAGCTTTGTTGATTGTAGTATAGCATATTCCTGCCGGAAAGGCAAACGACCGGACTTTGGGAAAAGTTGTGCGATACGAACGAAAAAATAGGAGGTTAGTCTCAACTAATCGTGAAAAACAGCCAAGAAATTTAAGAAAATCCTCTCATTTTGGCCTTGTTGTCGTTGACTTCCCACCGCAAAATGATACAATAAGTGTGTTAAGCAGCACCTGTCCCTGTACCAGTGCGCCTGCATGGGCGTGGGGACGGCAATTCAAGCAGAATGGGGGATTTAATTCCATGTTGAACAAGCTGAAACGTGCGGCGCTTGGCGCGCATACGCCGCATGACAAGGCAACTGCTGCAAGCAAACCTATCCCGATGCCTCTGCCCGCGCAGGTACGCATCCTTATGAGCCAGCACATTGGCGCACCCGCCAAGGCTCTGGTGAAAAAAGGCGATGAAGTGTTCGTCGGCACCAAGATCGGTGAGGCGGGCGGCTTTGTCTCCGCAAACATCCACTCCAGCGTTTCCGGTACGGTAGCTGCAGTGGAACCTTTCCGTCTGTCCAATGGCCGTATGTGCGATTCTGTTGTCATCAAGACCGATGGCAAGCAGACCGTAGACCCGGCTGTCAAGGCACCGGAAGTCACCGATAAGGCCAGCTTCCTTGCCGCCGTGCGCGAGTGCGGTCTGGTCGGTCTGGGCGGCGCAGGCTTCCCCACCGATGTGAAGCTGCAGCCCAAGCAGTCGGTGGATACTTTACTGATCAACGCCTCCGAGTGCGAGGTGTGGCTGACCAGCGACACGCAGGAGATGCTGGAGTGCAGCGATGATATCATCCGCGGTATCAAGGCTGTGCTGCAGTATACCGGCATTCCGAAGTGCATCATTGGTATTGAGAACAACAAGCCCGAGTGCATCGACCTGCTGTGCAAAAAGACCAAGGACGACAGCGCCATTGAGGTAAAGCCCCTGCCCAGTGTCTACGGCACCGGCGCAGAGCTGATCCTCATTGAGAAGTGCCTCGGCCGCGAGGTGCCCCACGGCGGTCTGCCCGCCGATGCAGGCGCTATCGTGATGAACGTGACCAGCGTTTCCACGCTGGGCAAGTATCTGGCTACCGGTATGCCGGTGGTCCAGCGTACCATCACCGTGGACGGCGATGCCTGCGCAAAGCCCCAGAACGTTGTTGTGCCCGTGGGCACCGCCTATCAGGACATTCTGGACTATGTGGGCGTTAAGGGCGAGCTGGGCAAGGTGGTTGCCGGCGGTGCCATGATGGGCCCCGCTGTGGAGAACCTTTCCTACCCCACCACCAAGACCACTTCCGGTCTGATCCTGCTGAGCAAGGCAGCTGCACAGCCCGCACAGGTCAACCCCTGCATCCGCTGCGGCCGCTGCGTGGAGTACTGCCCCATGGGTCTGGAGCCCGTGGAGGTCAATCAGGCCTACGCCGCCCGCGATGTGCAGGAGCTGGGCAAGCTGCACGCTGACTACTGCTTCAACTGCGGCAGCTGCTCCTTCGTCTGCCCGGCAAAGCGCCCGGTCACCCAGATGATGAGTCTGGCCAAGGCCTTCTATCTTGGCGAAATCAAAAAAGGAGGCAATAAGTAATGGATACGAAGCTTATTGTTTCGGCTTCCCCGCACGTCCGCAGTGACGAGACCACCCAGAGCCTGATGGCGAACGTGATCGTTGCACTGTGCCCCTGCGTGGTTGCCTCTGCGATCATTTTCGGCGTGCGCGCCCTGCTGGTCACCGCCGTTTCCGTGGTGGCCTGTGTGGTTTTTGAGTGGCTGTACTGCAAGCTGCTGAAGCGCCCGAACCCCATCAGCGACCTGTCCGCTGTGGTCACCGGTATCATTCTGGCCATGAACGTGCCCGTGGGTATGCCCATCGGTCAGCTGATCATCGGCGATCTGGTGGCTATCATCGTTGTCAAGCAGCTGTTCGGCGGCATTGGCATGAACTTTGCAAACCCCGCTCTGGTGGGCCGTATCGTGCTGTTTATCAGCTTTGCCGGTTCCATGAATAAGTGGGTGTTCCCGGATGCAGCGGTGGACCAGCTGTCCAAGGCTACCCCGCTGGCTGTGGCAGATCCCTCCAAGCTGAGCCTGCTGGATCTGTTCATGGGCATCCACGGCGGTGTGCTGGGCGAGACCTGCGCACTGGCTATCGTGCTGGGTCTGATCTATCTGGTGGCTACCAAGACCATCAGCATCGCTATCCCTGCTTCCTACGTTGGCAGCGTGTTCGTGTTCTACCTGATCGCTACTAAGGATCTGCACAGCGCACTGGTTGCCGTGCTGAGCGGCGGCCTGCTGTTCGGCGCTGTGTTCATGGCTACCGACTACGTTACCAGCCCCTTTACCCTGAAGGGCAAGCTGGTGTACGGCGTGTGCCTTGGCATCGTTACCTTTGCTATCCGCTACTGGGGCAGCTACACCGAGGGCGTGTCCTTCGCACTGCTGTTCATGAACCTGTGGGTCCCGTACATCAATGATCTGACCCGTCAGACCCCGTATGGCTATGTGAAGCCTGCAAAGAAAGCGAAGGAGGGTGCTGGCAAATGAGTAAGACTGCAAATTCCAGCTGGGAAACCACCGGTAAGCCCATTGTTGTGCTGACCGTTATCTCTCTGATCGTCAGCCTGCTGCTGGCTCTGGTGAACGGCATGACCGCTCCCGTTATCAAGGAGAACACCCGCCGCACCACGCTGGCTGCTTATGTCAGCGTGATGCCCTCTGTTTCGGACGCAGCTACGCTGGAGGAAGTGACCGACTACACCACCGCCAATGTTACCGGCGTGGTAAAGGCTCCGGACGGCGGCATTGCCATCAAGGCCGAGGAAAAGGGCTTTGACGGCGGCATCCTGACCGTCATTATGGGCTTTGACGCCAACGGTGCCGAGACCGGCATCTGGGTAGACGCTTCTACCCAGACCAAGGGCATCGGCTCCAATGTGTCCACCGATGACTTCCTGGCACAGTTCAACGGCATGGACGGCACCAAGAACATTGTGATGAATCAGGATTTCGATGCGTACAGTGGCGCAACCATTTCGTCCACCGCTCTGTTTGCTGCCATCAATGATTGTATCAACTGCTTCAACGAGCTGGCATAAAAGGAGGTTGGTAAGAAATGGCACAAGAAAATAAGTCCAAGGTAAGCATCCTTACCAACGGCATCATCAAAGAAAACCCTGTTCTGCGTCTGGTTCTGGGCACCTGCTCCATTCTGGCCGTTACCACGGCAGTTTCCAGCGCACTGGGCATGGGCGCCGCCTTCACCTTCGTGCTGGTGTGCTCCAATATCATGATCTCCCTGCTGCGGAAAGTCATCCCCGGCAAGGTGCATCTGCCCTGCTACATCGTTATCATTGCAGGCTTTGTGACCATCGTGCAGATGTTCATGCAGGCCTACATGGAAAGCCTGTACAACGCTCTGGGCGTGTTCCTGCCCCTGATCGTTGTCAACTGTATCATTCTGGGCCGTGCCGAGATGTTCGCCTGCAAGAACAATGTGGTGGATTCCGCACTGGACGGCGTGGGCATGGGCCTCGGCTACACCCTCACCGCTACTCTGATGGCCTCCATCCGTGAGATCTTGGGCAGCGGCACCTGGCTGGGCTTCCAGATCATTCCGGAAAGCGTTGCCAAGGTGTCCATCATGACGCAGGCTCCCGGTGCATTCTTCTGCTTTGGCCTGTTGATGGCCGGCTGTGTGTGGCTGGAAGGCAAGCTGGACGCCCGCATCGAGCGCAAGAGCTGCTGTGATCTTGACAATCTGAAGAAGGAGGCGGAATAAGATGCTCGTCAAACTCGCTGCGATCTTCTTCAGCATGATCCTTGTCAACAACTATGTGCTGGTGAAGTTCTACGGTATCTGCCCGTTCCTGGGCGTTTCCAAAAAGCTGGATTCCGCTGTTGGTATGTCCGGTGCTGTCATCTTCGTCATGTTCATGGCAACGGCCGTTACCTTCCCCATCCAGATCTTCATTCTGGACCCGGCTGGTCTGGGCTACCTGCAGACCATCGTGTTCATTCTGGTCATCGCTGTGCTGGTGCAGTTCATCGAGATCTTCCTCAAGAAGTACATCGTTGCACTGTATAACTCGCTGGGCGTTTATCTGCCCCTGATCACCACCAACTGCTGCGTGCTGGCCGTTACCATTCTGGTCGTGGGCGACTACGGTGCAGATGTGGCTGCACACGGCTTCGGCTACGCCTACATCGAGGCTCTGATCTGCGCCATCGGCGCAGGCTGCGGCTTTATGCTGGCCATGGTCATGTTCAGCGGCGTGCGTAAGCGCGTGGAAGCCTGCGATCCCCCGGCACCCTTCAAGGGCCTGCCCATCACCCTGATCGCAGCAGCAATCACCAGCCTGTCCTTCATGGGCTTCGGCGGCATCGTCGAAAACCTGTTCAATGTTACGCTGTAAGGGAGGAACAGGACTATGAATATTGTATCTGCTGTTATCCTGTGCACCATCGTGGGCGCTGTGGGTGCTATCGTTCTGGTGGCTGCCGCAAAGTTCATGGCGGTGGAGGAAGACCCCCGCATTGAGGAAGTTTCTGCCTGTCTGGCCGGCGCAAACTGCGGCGGCTGCGGCTACGCCGGCTGTGCCGACTACGCCAAGGCAGTTGTTCTGGACGGCGTGCCCTGCGACAAGTGCGCACCCGGCGGCCCCAAGGCTGCTGCTGCCATTGCCAAGATCATGGGCGGCGAGGCAAGCGCCGTAGAAAAGAAGGCTGTGGTGCAGTGTCAGGGCAGCTCCGAGCACTGCAAGCCCGCCTACGACTACAAGGGCATCCAGACCTGTGCTGCTGCGGCAGCTCTGTACGGCGGCCCCAAGACCTGCACCTTCGCCTGCATTGGTCTGGGCGACTGCACCAAGGTGTGTAAGTTCGACGCCATCCACATCGTAGACGGTGTGGCAAAGGTGGACAAGGACAAGTGCACCGGCTGTGGTGCCTGCGCCAACATCTGCCCCAAGCAGGTCATCATGATCGACGCTGCCGGCCCCCGCAAGCCGGTGGTCATGTGCTCCAACAAGGATAAGGGTGCTGTGGCAAACAAGCTGTGCACCACCTCCTGCATTGCCTGCGGCATGTGCGAGCGCACCTGTAAGTTCGACGCTATCCATGTTGTGGACGGCGTGGCACGCATTGATTACGACAAGTGCAAGGGCTGCGGTATGTGCGCCCAGAAGTGCCCCAAGCACATCATCCTGTTCCCGCTGAAGGACGATCCCAATCCCCCGAAGCCCGTGGTGAAGCCCGCCGCTCCCGCTGCTGCTCCCGCAGCAAAGCCGGAAGCCAAGGCTGAGGCAAAGCCCGAGACCAAGGCAGAGTAAACTGTAAACCAAAGCCCGCCGTGCGCAACGCCCGGCGGGCTTTTTTGTATCCGTTTATTCCGTCTTAGTGGGGCGAATGGTCACCTCGCCGCAGCGCAGCGCCTCGGTGCGCCCGCCCTCCCGCTGCACCACCAGCCGCCCGGCATCGTCAATGGAAAGTGCCTGCGCGGCGTAGGTCTCGGTGCCGGTGCACACGGTCACCCAATGACCGGGCACAAAGCAGCGGGCGCGGTACTCGTCCAGACAGGCAAAGCCCGGGCACAGCGCCAACAGTTCCCGCCCGATGGCACCTGCCAGCGCCGCCCGGCTTACCGGGGCAGGGCCGCCGGGGTATAGGCTGCCTGCTTTGGCGGCAAGCTCCGGGGAAAAGTCCTCCGCCGTGGCGGTCAGGTTCAGCCCGATGCCCACCACCAGCCATTCCAGCTGGCCGCTTTCAAGGTCTGTACCGGCCTCGGTCAGGATGCCGCACACCTTTTTGCCCTTGTAATACAGGTCGTTCACCCACTTGATGGCAAGTTCCAGCCCACACAGCATCTGCACCGCCCGGCACACTGCCACTGCTGCGCCGATGGTGGCGGTCTGGGCGTTGGCGGCGGGCAGCGGCGGGCGCAGCACCACCGAGCAGTACACTCCCTTGCCCGCCGGGCTGGCAAAGCTGCGTCCCAGCCGACCGCGCCCGGCGGTCTGCCCGCCAGCCAGCACCAGCGTGCCGTGGGCGGCACCTTCCAGCGCCAGCAGCTTTGCGGTGCGGTTGGTGCTTTCCAGCGTGTCGTACAGCTGCACCGGGGCGGGGTAGGGGCCTACCGCCTCAGTGCAGAAGGGGTCGCCGCCCAGCAGGCGGTACCCCCGGCGGGAGGCGGCTTCCAGCGCATAGCCCTGCGCGGTAAGCGCCGCCGCCGCCTTGTGCACGGCAGCGCGGCTGACCCCCAGCTGCTGCGCCAGCTGCTGGCCGGAAATATATGCGCCCTCGGCGGCGCTCAGCGCCTGTAAAAGCGCCTGACGGGTGGTAGAAGCCATGGCGAAAACCCTCCCTGTGTGCTATACTGTTATTGTACCATATCTGCGGCAGAAGAAAAAGTTTGAAAATATTTTAGTTTTTTGCAGGAACTGCCGCCGCTCCCTCGTATTAAAGACAGAAGGGCGGCGCAGAGTACCGCATCCAGAACCGGAAAGGAGGCCGTGCAGCGCGTTGACAACACAGGAATTCAGCACGATGGTGCAGAAATATCAGGCGCTCGTGTACACGGTCTGCCATCAGCTGGTGCCGGATGTGCAGGAAGCGCAGGATCTGACGCAGGAGACCTTTCTGGCGGCATGGCGGGCCATCGACCGCTGCCCACTCGGCTTTGAAAAGCAGTGGCTGGCGCGCATCGCGGCCAACAAAGCCAAGGATTATCTGCGCAGCGCGTGGGTGCGCAAGATGAACACCCCCGGCGACGAGGTGCTGGCGCTGGAGGGCGCGCCGCCCGGTATGCAGCCGGAGCAGCAGGTGCTGGAAGCGCTGGGCGAAGAGGAGCTTACCGGAATGATCTTAAATCTGCGCGAGCCCTACTGCACGCCCTGCCGTCTAGTGCTGCTGGAGCAGCATACCATGGCCGAAGCTGCAAGACTGTGCGGACGCCCGCCCAAAACGGTGGAAGCGCAGGTCTACCGCGCCAAAAAGATGCTGGCGCAGCAGATTTTGCAAAACGACCGCATACCCTGTGAAAGGAGGAGCGTACATGGAACTGTTTGACGCAAAAGGCTGTCTGAGCGAGGAAGGCTTACAGGCACTGGTCGGTGGACAATTGGACGAAACGCAGCGGCTGGAAGCCGCCGAGCACCTTGCCTACTGCGACCGCTGCATGGACCGCTACACCGCCCTGCTGACCGACGATGTGCTGGAGCAGCCGCCGCGCTCCGCCCGGGGCGCGGTGATGGGCACCATCTGGATACGGCTGATGCAGAACACATGGGGACGCGCCGCTGTGGCCACCATAGCCGCCGTGCTGGCGCTGACCATGTGGCGCGCCGGTACGCTGGAGCAGATCCTGCACACCGGGCAGCAGCTGAACACATGGCTGCCGCAGACCACGCAACAGACCGAACCGGAGCTGCTGGGCAAGCCGGTGAACGACAAAGCGCCGCAGCAATCCACCGCCCCGCTGGGCAAGCCCATAGAGGACAAAAAGCAGCTGACCGAAAAACTATCCGATGCACTGGACGCGCTTTTGCACCACAGTGCAGACACCACTGAGAAATGAGGGAACTGATTATGAAGAAAAACGGGATCCTGACCCTGCTGTTTGCCTGCATCCCCGGTGCGGGGCAGATGTATCAGGGCTATATGAAGCGGGGGCTCTCGCTCATCACCATGTTCTGCCTGTTTATTATCCTAGGCAGCACCACGGGGCTGGACGCACTGGTAGTCGGCTGTATCGTTGTGTATATGTACAGCTTTTTCGATACCTTGAACCTCCGCGCGCAGCTGGCGGCAGAAAAAGCCCCGGAGGACGATTATCTGGTGCACTTTAATTGGCACGATGCCCGCATGACCCAGTTCATGGGCGAAAGCCACAAGCTGGTGGGCTGGGGGCTCATCGCGCTGGGCGCGATCGTGTTCTACAACAACATCATCATGCGGGTGCTGGGCGATGTGATGTGGCGCTGGGGACAGGATAACCCGGTTTTCCGCGCCATCTACCTGATGCTGGACGCCCTGCCGCAGATCGTGGTCTGCGTGGCATTGATCGTGTGCGGTATGTGGCTGGTGCGCGGCCCGAAAAACAAAAAGGGCAAGCAGCCCGCCGAGGAGGAACCCGAGGATTTCCACGCCTATACGGCTGCGCCGCAGGCAGAGGATGCAGAGGATGCAGAGGACACCGCAGACACGGACACCCATTTTGCCATGCCGGAGCTTTCGGCACTGCTGGGGGAACCGGTGACCGGTGCAGAGCAGGACGAAACCCCTGCGGAGGATGACGATGACCGAGCAGAATAAGACCCCTTTGACGACACAGCCGGGCAGTGCGCCCGCGCCGGAGCAGAAACCGGCAGAAAAACGACCCGCTGAAAAGCCCCTGCGCCGGGTGGGCAGCCTGACCTTGGGCGCGTGCCTCATTGCGGCGGGCGTGTTCTTCCTGCTGTATTTCTTCGTGCCGGGCTTTGATGTGCAGCTGACCCTGAAAATTGCCCCGGCGGTGGCGCTGGTTCTGCTGGGATGCGAGGTGCTCTTCTTTGCCGCCCGCCCCGGCCGCTGGAAGTACGATTTTGTGTCCGTGCTGGTCTGTCTGGTGCTGATGGCGGGCTGCTTTTGCATGGCGATGCTGCCCATGCTGTGGGACGAGTTGAGCGGCGAAAACCAGCAGACGATGAACCGCCTGAGCACACAGGCCATTGACGAACTGTACTCTGCCTGCAAGCAGGACGCGCAGGACATCGCCATCCGGGATATCAGCGGCAGGCTGTACCTGAGCGGCCCGAAGGCAGAGACTTTGCAGCAGGCCGCCGCCCTGCCCGCCGGGGATACCTACCTGACCTTGACCGTGGAGCTGTTCGGCCCGTATGACAGCGCCGCCGCCTTTGCCCGGGACTGCTACACCCTGACCGCACTGGCAAAGCAGTGCACCGTGCCGCCGGAAAAGCTGCACTTTACATGGGATGCCCGCAGCCCGGCAGAAAGCAGCCTGAACACCGGCAGTCTGCTATACACCGAGGACTATTCGCTGGACCTGAGCGGCGCTGTGCAGCTGGACTGGACAGAGCAGCAGATGGAACAGCAGACCGAGACCGAGTATCTGCTGGATGCAGAGAATATCCCCGACGAGGATTAAAAAATACCGCCGCACAGCTGTGCGGCGGTATTTTTGTAGTATGGCTGAAAGGATAAACGAAAACCGCCCCGAAGTCCTAAGACTTCAGGGCGGTTAAGCTGGAGCTGCTATCCAGATTCGAACTGGAGACCTCATCCTTACCAAGGATGCGCTCTACCAACTGAGCTATAGCAGCACATCACAGCTCGATAAGTATAGCACAGCTTGACCGGCTTTGCAAGCATTTTTTGCAAAAAAACTGAAATTTGGCAAAAAAGTCCCCGGAGCATCCGCAGATGCTCCGGGGACTCTGGAAATGCGTTTACTTTGCCAGACTGATCAGGATGGGCTCGCACTGCTCTACGGTGGAGGAGAGCATCAGGTTGTAGGCGGTGACCATCTCCTGAATGGCGGCGCGGTTCTCCTTGGTCAGGGCATAGCTCTGGGTGGTGCCGTCCCGGCCAACGAATACGGCGGTGACGCTCTTGGCGTTCAGCCACTCGCTCAGCAGGCTGACCTCCTCGTCACTCAGCTGGAACAGCTCCATGTCGAACCAGCAGCCCAGATCCTGATCGTAGCCGCCGCCGTATTCCTCGTCACAGGTAAAGGTGTACAGCTCGTCATCAGCAGATACGTTGACCGTTTTGATGTCCAGCTTCTTGCTGCCAACATAGGTCAGGATCATATTAAAGGCAATGCTATCGTCCTGCAAGAACATATAGGGGTACAGCCCGCAGGACTTTTTATCCATGCTGGCCTGCTCCTGCGGAGAGGAAAGATCCCAGCCGCCGGTCTCCTCGTCGTAGGTGACGGTGAACTTGGAAAAGGCGGCCTTGAGTTCGGCATCGCTGGGGGCGGCGTTGGTAGCCTCCACTGCAGCAGGGGCGGCGGGCAGTGCGGGCGCAGCAGCCGAAGCGGCCATGCCGCCGCACAGCACGGCGGCAGCGCACAGACCGGCAACGACGCGCCGGAACAAACGGGAAGATCTCATAAGTCAGCACTCCTTTCCATTTTCGAAGGGGGATCTCTGGCTTCAGTATATCGCAGCACGACAGAAAAAGCAAGAAAACTGACACGAAACGCCCTGCCGCTGTCACGAAACGATTTTCGCTTGTCTTTAGCCCACCTGATGCTCTTCCAGCCAGCGGGTCATCTGCTGGGCAATGCCCTTGACGCTGCCTTCCTCAAAGGGCACCTTCAGCCCGGCGGTCTGCAGCAGCTCGGTGTAGCTGGCAAGACCGGCGCGGCGCACCAGTTTGAGGTAGCGCTCCCATGCGTCCTTGTGGTCGTCAAGGCTCAGCAGGAAGAACTGCAGCGCTGCCATGGTGGACAGGCAGTAGTCGATATAGTAGAAGGGGCACTCGTAGATGTGCAGCTGGCGCTGCCAGCCTGCACCGCGCCCGTAGAAGGGCAGGTTGTCAAAATCGATCCACGGGCGGTACTTCTTTTCCAGCTTGAGCCACTCGGCGTTGCGCTGGTCGGGGGTCAGGTCCGGGTTCTGGTACATGATGTGCTGGAACTCGTCCACGGCGCAGCCGTAGGCAAGGAACACAAAGCTGTCCTCGGCGTGGAGCAGGGCATACTTCTCGGTATCCTTGCCGAACAGCAGGTGGTGCCACGGCGCGGTGAGGAACTCCATGGCCATGGAGTGGATCTCGGCGCTCTCCATGGCGGGGCATTCCAGATCGGCGGGCACGTTGGGGTCGCGCTCGGCCACATAGCCCTCAAAGGCGTGGCCGCACTCGTGGGTCAGCACGTCCACATCGCCGGAGGTGTTGTTCCAGTTGGCAAAGATGAAGGGTGCCTTGTAGCTGGGCAGGCTGGTCATGTAGCCGCCGGACATCTTGCCGGGGCGGCTTTCCACGTCAAACAGCTCGTTGTCCTGCATAAAGTCGATGAACTCGGCAGTCTCGGGGCTCAGCTCATGGTACATGGTGCGGGCGGCGTCCATGCGTGCCTGATAGCCCGGGATGGGCTTGGGGTTGCCGTCCTTGAAGATGATGGGCAGGTCGGTAAAGGTGGGGTGGGTGATGCCGGTGCGCTTGGCGCGCATGGCCATCACCTTTTGCAGCTCGGGCACAACGTCCCTTGCCACCTGATCCCGGAAGGCCTGAATTTCAGCCTGTCCGTAGCCGATACGGTTCATGCGCACATAGGAAAGCTCGCTGTAATCCTTGTAGCCCAGCACCTTGGCCTGCTGATTCAGGTTTTTGACGATCTTAGTGTACAGTGTGTCCAGCTCGTCCCGGTGGGCGTCAAAGTAACCGGCCTCGGCTTCATAAGCGGCGCGGCGCACGGTGGGGTCCAGATCCTCCTTGTAGGGGCCCAGCTGGGGGATGGTCAGCTGCTTGCCGTCCAGCTCCACCAGTGCGCCGCCGTAGATCTGCTGGTACTGGCTGACCAGCGCGTTGAACTCCTGCTGCAGCTCCACGGTGCGGTCGTCCATGCCCAGCACGGCGTTCTTCATACCGGCTACGCAGGTGGTGCCGAAGTGCTCGGTAAGGGCATCCACATAGGGGTTTGCCAGAAATGCCCGGCTGATCTCCACACTGGCGTTGGTCACGGCGGGGCCGTTGGCATCAAAAAAGTCCTGCTCGGCTTTCCAGTAGGCATCGCGGGTGTCACAGGTGTAGTGAATGTTGGCCAGCTGGGAGGCGGTGGTGTAGTCCGCAAAGGCGCGGCTCTGCTCGTAGTACACCTGAATGAGGGCGTCGCCGTCCTGCGCATCGGCGGCCTTGGCAGCCAGCTGCTTGCACCGTGCCAGCAGGGCGTTGATGTCCGGGCGGGTATAGGTCATTTCGCTGAATTTCATGGAAAATTTCCTTTCCGGGGCAGTTTCCCCTTTGGTATCTTGTGTTCATCTTACCACGTTCTGCGCCAAAAGAAAAGAGGGAGGCAGGCAAGCAAAAGTCCTACGTTTATACAACACTGCCAAAAATAAAAACGCTCCTTTGGCAAAGATGTCTGTTTGGGCGCTTGCAGTGCAGCAAAAAAAGGATTATAATGGCATCATCAACAGAGTAAGACCCTGCGCGTTAAGTGCCGCATCAACGGGGAGTTGTGCTGCGGACGAAGGTATTGACCGCGGTGCAGGGTCTGCATCCCGCTGCTGCATGGACTTGGGTGCAGGCGAGAGCCGTCTGCGGTTTTTGCCCGGAAGTGAATGTTGTTGGAATTCACGCCCTCCTTTGTGCGGTCTGTCACAGGGGAGGGCGTTTTTGCGTCCTGCCTGCTGTTCCTTTTTAAGGAGGACAACTACAATGAACGACAAAAAAACTTCGGTGCGTACCCTGACCATGCTGGCTTTGCTGGTAGCCATGAGCATCGTGTTCAGCCGGGTGCTGAGCATCTCCACCGGCTTCGTCCGGTTCAATCTGGGCAGTCTGCCGGTACTGCTGGCGGCGGTGGTGTTCGGCCCCGGCGCAGGCTTTGCGGTGGGTGCAGTGGCCGATATCATCGGCGGTGTGCTGGCGGGCTACGCCATCAACCCGCTCATCACGCTGGGTGCGGGTGCCATCGGCTTGGTGGCAGGTTTTGCGTGGCAGAAGCTGAGCAGCCTTTCCACAAATTTGCGGCTTGCAGCCAGCGTGCTGCTGGGGCATTTTGTGGGCTCCATGGTCATCACCTCGCTGGCGCTGCGCCTGTTTTACGGCTATCCGTGGGCAACGCTGGCAGTGCGCATCCCTAACGCCCTCATCCTGAGCGCCGTGAACGTTGTACTGCTGCGCATCCTGCTGGAAAACCGCAGCCTGATGAAGCTGGCAAAGAAGTAAGAAACTCGTAAAATGGAACACCGGAGCGTCTGCCGACGCTCCGGTGTTCCGAAATTTTTAATATTATTCCTTGAATCGAGGCAGTATCTATGAACTACGAACAGGCAATGGAATACATCCACGCGGTGCAGTGGGCGGGGCATAAGCCCGGGCTGACCCGTACCCGCACCCTGCTGGCTGCACTGGGCGACCCGCACAAAAAGCTGCAGTTCGTCCATGTGGCGGGCACGAACGGCAAGGGCAGTACGGCGGCGATGCTGGCTTCCTGCCTGCAAGCCGCCGGTTACCGGGTGGGACTGTATACCTCGCCCTTCATCAACCGGTTCAACGAGCGCATCCAGATCAACGGGCAGCAGATCCCGGACGAGGCGCTGGTGGCGCTGGTGGAACAGGTAAAGCCCGCCGCCGACGCCATGGAGGACGTGCCCACCGAGTTTGAGATCATCACCGCACTGGGCATGCTCTATTTTGCGCAGCAGCAGTGCGATATCGTGGTGCTGGAAGTGGGGCTTGGCGGCACGCTGGATTCCACCAACGTCATCGAAAAGCCTGCCTGCGCGGTGATCACGGCACTGGGCATGGATCACGTCAAGGAGCTGGGCCCTACGCTGGCGGATATCGCCGCTGCCAAGGCGGGCATCATCAAGCCAGGCTGCCCGGTGGTGAGCTACGGCGGCGCACCGGAGGCAGACGCCGTGCTGCGCCGGGTGGCGGCACAGCAGCACGCTCCCTTTACCGAGGTGGACTTTGCAAAGCTGCAGGTCACCGGCGGGGATCTGGATGCAGTTACCTTCAGCTTTGACGGGCTGGACGGGGTGCGCCTGCCGCTCATCGGCAGCTATCAGCCCCGCAACGCCGCGCTGGCCATCACCGCCCTGCGGGTGCTGCGGCAGCAGGGCTGGAACATCCCGGAAAGTGCCATCCGCGCCGGGCTGGAGCAGGTAAGCTGGCCCGGGCGCTTTGAGCTGCTGCGCCACAGCCCGGCCTTTGTGCTGGACGGCAGCCACAACGCCCACGGGATGCGCGCCACAGTGCAGAGCCTGAAAGACCGCTTCCCCGGGCAGAAATTCGTCTTTCTGGTCAGCATCATGGCCGACAAGGACGTAGACGAGATGCTGGCGCTGCTGGCACCGCTGGCCGAGCGGTTCGTGACCGTGACGGCGCACAACCCCCGCGCCATGCCGGCGCAGACGCTGGCGGAGCATATCCGCGCCTACGGCTGCACCGCCGAGGCTGCGGACAGCATTGAGGCCGGTGTAGCGCGTGCGGAAGAACTGGGCGGCGAAGGCCCGGTGTGCGCACTGGGCACGCTGTATTTCTCCGGCGATGTCCGGCAGGCCTTTGCCCGCCTGAATGCGTAACGATGCAGAAAAAATATTTTTGAATACAAGCAGAGCCGGACAGCCCGCGGGCTGTCCGGCTCTGCATCTTTGTTTCGTGTTTTGCGTGCAGAGCACACGGCAGATATAGTACCATGAAACCGGCTGAAAATCAACATTTTTTCTGCATGGCTTCAAAATATGCGGCGGCAACGCCCACCTGATTGGCCTCGCTGCTGAAGGCGCAGGGCACGATCTGGCAGCGGGGTAAGCCCTCCATGTAGGCCTGTCCCGCCCGGGAGGCGTACAGTCCATCGTAGGCGCTGCGCAGGCTTTCCAGCAACAGGGGCTGCTTGCTGATGCCGCCGCCGATGGCTACCTTTTCCACATCCAGCAGAACGGTCAGGTTGTAGATCTGCACCGCCACCGCGTGGCAGAACCGCCGCAGTACCTCCAGCGCCTCCGGCTCCCCGGCGTTGGCGGCGGCAAAAAAGCTGCGTCCGTCCAGCGGGGCGTCCTCCGGCAGCGCCTTGCGGGCGCGGTACCATTTAAGCAGATTGCTGGTGCTGCACTGGCAGGCCATGTTCTGGTCCGGGGCGTCCCACGCCTCGGCGTTGGTGTTGACAAAGCTGTACTCCCCGGCGGTAAAGTGCACCCCGCGTACCAGCTGTCCGTTGGCAATAATGCCGCCGCCTACGCCGGTGCCGATGATGAACACCGCAGCGTTGCAGCAGTCCTTCAGCGCGCCGTTTGCCAGCTCTGCCATGGCGGCGGCTTTGCCGTCATTTTCCAGTATGACAGGGCAGCCGCACTTTTCCGCCAGCAGCTGCCCCACCGGGGTGGCAGTGTTGTACAGCAGCGCTCCGCCGTTGGAAACATAGCCGGTGCGGTTATCCACAAAGCCCGGCAGCGCCATGGCAATGCCGCTCACCTCGTCCTTATGGGGCGCATACAGCCGGTAGACTGCATCCAGAAACTGCGCCTGCGTATCCTGCGGCGTGGGCACCGCGCCGCTGTTCGTGCGGTGCATCTGCTCATCCATGACCGAGTATTTGATCTCGGTGCCGCCTACATCAAAAACCATGATCTTCATCTTATAGCCCTCCCGTAAACGGTCGTTTTCTGTCCCTATTATGGCAAATCATCGCGGGAAAGTAAAGCCCCGGCGGTAAAAAAGAAAACTGCAAAAAACGCACCGGCTTGCGGTTGCAATCCACCCCGCCCTGTGATATCCTGAAAAGAGAGTATCTGTTATATAAAGGAAGAAACTGCCATGGATTGCAAACTGCGTGCCAAAAATTGCGGCGGCTGCCCCCTGCTGGGGCTGGACTATGCCGAACAGCTGAAACAGAAGGAAGAAAAAGTGCGTGCTCTGGTGGGCAAATACGGCCCGGTGCACCCCATCCGGGGCATGGAACAGCCCTGCCACTACCGCAATAAGGTGATTTCCACCTTTGCTCCCGGCTTTGGTGGAAAACTGACCTCCGGCATCTACGCGGCAAACAGCCACAAGGTGTTGCCGGTGGAAAGCTGCCTGCTGCAGGACGAGGTGTTGGACAAGACCATGCAGGCGGTGCGAGCTGCCGCCAACGCCTGCCGCTACCAGCCCTACGATGAGGACAAGGGCACCGGCCTTGTGCGCCACTGCCTGCTGCGGCGGGGCGTAGCCACCGGGCAGGTGATGGTGGTGCTGGTGACAGCGCAGCCAGTGCTGCCGGGCGCGAAAAACTTTGTAAAGGCACTGCTGGCCGAAGCAGCGCAGCGCGGCGTGACTGTGACCACCGTGGTGCAGAACGTGAACAGCCGCAAGACCAGCGTGGTGCTGGGCGAAGCGGAAAAGGTGCTGTACGGCAAGGGATTCATTCTGGATACCCTCTGCGGCAAGACCTATGCCATCAGCCCGCGCAGCTTTTATCAGGTGAACCCGGCGCAGACCGCCGTGCTGTACGGCCTTGCGGTGGAGGCCGCGAAGTTGACCGGCAAAGAGGTGGTGTTGGACGCCTACTGCGGCATTGGCACCATCGGCCTGACCGCCGCCGACCATGCAAAGCAGGTGGTGGGCGTGGAACTGAACCGGGACGCCGTGCAGGACGCCATTGGCAACGCAAGGCACAACGGCGTAAAGAACGCCCGCTTCTTTGCCGCCGACGCCACCCGCTGGATTGGCGAAGCGGCCGCAGCGGGGGAAAAGGCAGACGTGATCTTTATGGACCCCCCGCGCGAGGGCTCCACCCCGGAATTTCTTGCCAGCGTGGCCCGCATGGCACCGAAGCGGGTGGTCTATGTCAGCTGCAACCCCGTCACCCTCGCCCGCGACCTTGCCACCCTGACAAAGCTGGGCTATAAGGCCGAGGGCTTTACCCCGGTGGATATGTTCCCGCATACGGAGCATATCGAGACGGTATGTGCATTGTCCAAACTGGAGATCCACCGCAAAAAGCCGTCCGGGAAGCGCTGAAGCATTTTTGGCGTGTCCTCTCTGCCGAGGTCTTTTATGCAGAGAAAAGAACGTTTTGCAATTTTCCCTGCAAATGGACTGCGAAGGTAAATCCGCAGCTCCCGGTTGAGAAAAGCTTTGTGGAGTGATACAATACTATTGTATGTGCCCTGTCCGGGGCATCAGTTCACAGAACGGTATAACTTGCAATGGATAGATATTTTTTTATTTTAACGACCATTGATCTTTTTGTGCTCGGCTTTATGTGTCTTCTTACAAGGCTGAGCGAATCTTTAAATAAAAAGCAGAAGCGCGGGTTCCTTCTGGCCTTTGCGCTCATTGCGTGCATCTCGGTGCTGGAGGTCATCACCATCGTGGTGGACGGCGCACCGCCGGGCTACCGCTGGCTGAATATTTTGTCCAACTATCTGGGCTTCGGGCTGACACCGGCGGTGCCGCTGTGTCTGGTATATGTGCTGGATAAAAAATCCATCATCCGGCGTGTATTCAAGGCGGCGGTGTGCTGCGAGGGTGCGTATCTGCTTTTTCTGGCGGCAACGCTGCCCTATGGGCTGGTGTTCTCGGTGAGCAGGGAAAACCTCTACGCCCGGGGCGCGTACTTCTATATTTATGTGGCCATGTACTATGCCGCCATGCTGTACCTTATGGTGGCTACGGTACGCACGGCGGCGGCCTTTCAGAACCGCAGCCGCACGCTGATCTATCCGTTGACCCTGTTTCTGGGCGCGGAGACCGTGATCCAGCTCGCGCTGCCGGAGCTGCACGTTACATGGCTGTGTGTCACGTTGCTGTCGGTGCTGTACTATATTTATTGCAGCGAAATGTGGAACCAGCTGGACGCGCTGACCGGGCTTTTGAACCAGAACAGCTACCTGAACCGCACCGCTGAGATGCGCCGCAGCGGCGGGGTGCTGGTGGTGTTTGATGTGGATGACTTCAAGCAGATCAACGACCGCTATGGCCATTTACAGGGAGATGTCTGCCTTGCCGAGATCGCAGACTGCATCAAAAAAGCCTATGCCCGCTGCGGCTACTGCTACCGCATCGGCGGCGATGAATTCTGTGTGCTGCTGAAGGACGAGGAAAGCGAAGCCCGCTGCGCAAAAACGCTGCAAGCTTTGCTGGCAGAGCGGCGCAAGGTGTTTGCCATTTTGCCGACGGTCTCCCTTGGCTCTGCCGCCTTTTCCGGGGAGGACGTGGCCGCAGTGAAGGACCGCGCCGACCGCGCGCTCTACTGCGCCAAAAAGGAACAGAAGGCCCGCGCCGCAGCGGAAAAGCACGGAGACGACAGCGAGCGGACAGCTTGAAATTCTGCCCGCACAACGGATAAACGGAGGAACACCGATGAACACAGATTGGAACAGCCCGCAGGGCGATTTTGATACCGCTGAAAAGCAGGGAGAACTGCTGATGCTGCTCAGCCGGCAGCAGGTCACCGTGCACACATGGGATGACCCGGACTTTGACTATATGGAGGAGCAGGATCTGGCGCTGGTGGTGCAAAGCCCCTCTGGCACAGAGGATCTGCTGATTGAACTGTGCGGGGAGTTCTCGGTGTTTTTTGAAAAGTGGCACGGCGAGTACGCCGCCACCGCCGAGGGCTACGCGCAGCTGCAGCAGGATATCACCGCCATTCTGGACGGCAAGGCGGGCGCACTGAGCCTGTACACGGAAAACGGCTGGCAGGGCACGGTGCTGTGCACCGAACTGCCCGGCGCAGAGGATGCCGCTGCGGCGCTCAAGCGCTGCTGGCAGGTGGCAAAGCCGGACGCCGCCCTGCCTGCGGGCAGTCGGTTGGAACTGGTGTGCTGGGACCCGGTACAGAACCGGAAAGTGCAGCTCCCGGCAGAATAATAGAGAAAAAAGGTCGCTGCACGCATTTGTGCAGCGACCTTTTCTTATACAATTTGTTGTTTCTTTTTGCGATTCGCCATATAGTTTGCAAACGCGGAGGCCGCAGTGCCCAAAGCGATACCCAGCACTGCGCCGCCAAGGACATCGGTGGGGAAGTGCACATAGAGGTACAGCCGGGTAAAGGCGATAAAAACTGCCAGCACCAGCGCGGGCGTGCCCAGCTTCCGGTTTTGTAACCAGAGCGCGCAGGCAGCCGCCACCCCGGAGGCGGTGTGCCCGGAGGGGAAGGAGTGTCCATGCGGACGCGCCACCAGCATGGTGATGGAGGTGTTGATATCGCAGGGGCGGGGGCGGGCGAACAGCGGCTTGAGGAAGAAGTGCCCCGCCGCCATGTACAGCACCAGCGCCACCGCCATGGCAAAGCCCGCTTTGCGGGTGCGCCGGAAGAGCAGAAGCAGCAGGGTGAACGCGATCCAGATCTCGCCGTGAGCACCGGCGTAATCAAAAAAGATGGAGATCGTGTTCATTACCGGGTTGCGGAACTGGTACAGCCAGTCCAGAAAAGCAAACTCAAAGGGCATGGGTTCCTCCTTTTGGGTGGTGAAAGAACGGACTTTTTATACAATATAGCATATAAATATTAAAAAATACAAAATGTGCTGTAAATTTGCCCTCAAGGCAGGGAAAAATCGGTTTCTGGCTGCTCCATCTGTGCCAAGGTGGGGTAGCTGTCGAGCGCGCCATGGTGCTGCACGCTGATGGCACAGAAGCGGTTGGAAAAGGCCAGATATTCGGTCAGGCGCTTGCGGGAAAGCTTTGGCAGCTCGGCGGCGGTCACGCCGTCCCGCTGCAGCTGCCACAGAAACGAGCCGATAAAGCCGTCCCCCGCGCCGGTGGTGTCCACCGCTGTTACCTTGGGGCTGCGGGCGCGGGCACTGGCGGTGCGGGTATAGGCGCGGGCACCCTTGCTGCCGCAGGTGAACAGCACCAGCTGCACATCTCCGGTAAAGAGCGCGGGCAGCGCGGCTTCAATATCCTCGGTGCCGGTGAGAAAGGGAAGTTCCTCGTCCGAAAGCTTCAGGATATGGGTCAGGGGGAGAAACTGCCACACGGTCTGACGCAGCTGCTCCCGGTCCGGCCAGAGGGGAAAGCGGAGATTGGGGTCAAAGCTGAGGATGGCGCCTGCCTCCCGCGCGGCAGTGATGGCAGCCAAATGGGCGTAGCGCATGGGGCTGTCCACCAGCGAGACGCTGCAAAAATGCAGGGCAAAGGCCTGCGAGAACCAGCCCGGGTCGATCTGCTCCGGGGCGTACAGCAGGTCTGCGGAGGGCTTGCGGCAGAAGCTGAAGGTGCGCTGACCGTTTTCCGCTAAGCTGACGAAGGCCAGCGCGGTGCTGGCTTTGCCGGTAAATTCCAGATGGGAAAGTTCCACGCCGCAGTCAGCCAGCGCCCGGGCGATTTTGTGGCCAAAGGGGTCGTCGCCCAGCTGGCTCAGCAGCGCACTGCGCCCGCCCAGCCGGGCAACGGCGGCGCAGACATTGGCCGGTGCACCGCCCACCCGGGGGCTGAAGGCGGGCACTTCGTCAAAGCTGCACCCCACCCGGGAGGGGATCATATCGATCAGCGCTTCGCCGATGGAAAATAAGATCCTGTCGGACATAGGGCTTCTTCCTTTCTGCATACAGGTGTGCCGCAAGGTGCGGCAGTGTTCAGTATACACCCGCAGGGCGCTGTGCGCAACTGCTTCTTTTATACGGTAATGGGCGGGTTTTGCGGTTGACTTGCGGCGGCAGATATGCTACAATTTCCAGACGTATGCAAAAACAGGAAAAAAGGAAAAAGTGTATGGATCTGACAAAACAGTTCTTTAAATATGTCTCGCAGAACATTTTTGGTCTGCTGGGCACCTCGTGCTATATTCTGGCCGATACCTATTTTATTGCGCAGGCCGCCGGTACAGACGGCGTTACTCTGCTCAATCTCTGCCTGCCCATTTATAACTTTATTTTTGCCATTGGCTCCATGATCGCGCTGGGCTCGGCTACCCGCTACGCCATTGCCAAGGCACAGAACGATGCCCGGGGGCAGCGGTATTTCTCCAACGCCATCCTGTGCGCCGTGCTGGCGTCCATCCCGTGGATGCTGGCGGGTGCCTTTGTGCCCGGGGCGCTGCTGCGGCTCATGGGCGGCGATGCAGGCATCGTGACGCTGGGCATTCCCTACGCCCGCATCTTTCTGCTGTTCACCCCGTTTTTTATGTGCAACTACATCGTTTCGGCCTTTGTCCGCAACGATGGCGACCCTTCCCTTGCCATGGTGGCGACCTTGAGCGGCAGCCTGTTCAACGTGGTGTTCGACTATATCTTCATGTTCCCCTTGGGGCTGGGCTTGGCCGGTGCGGCGCTGGCAACGGCGGTTTCGCCCATCATCAGCATCGCCATTTGCAGCCGCCATTTCCTTAAAAAGGAAAACACCCTGCAATTCGTGCGGCAGATGCCCTCGGCAAGGCTGCTGGCGCAGAGCTGTCAGCTGGGCATCTCCGGCTTTGTGGGCGAGCTTTCCTCCGGCGTGACCACCACGGTGTTCAACTTTCTGCTGCTGGGTCTGGCAGGCAACGTGGGCGTAGCAGCCTACGGCGTGGTGGCAAACTTTGCGCTGGTGGCTACCGCCATCTTCAACGGCGTGGCACAGGGCGCACAGCCGCTGGTGAGCCGCTGCTACGGCCAGAACGACCACGCCGGGGCGCGGAAACTGCTGCTGCTGGGCAGCGGCACGGTGCTGGTGCTGGCGGCGGTGCTGTACGCCGCAGTGTTCGGCCTGACCGATACCCTTGTAAGCTGGTTCAACAGCGAAAACTCGGTGCAGATGGCGCAGTACGCCCACACCGGGATGCGGATGTACTTTGTGGGCTACTTCTTTGCAGGCTTTAACATTATGGCGGCGGGCTATCTGAGCGCCGTGAACCGCCCGGTGGAGGCCTCCGTTACCTCTATCTGCCGGGGCATGGTGGCCATTGTGACCTGCTCGCTGGTGCTCAGCGCGGTGTTCGGGATGCCGGGTGTATGGGCAGCCTTCCCAGCCTCGGAACTGCTCACCGCGCTGTTGACCCTGTTTTTGCTGCGCAGAAAAGAGAGCGGAAAAGCTTAAATATACATCTCCTGCTCCCGCATGGTCTCTTCGGGCGTAAGCCCGGACTGTGCGGCGCGACCGGTCAGTGCCCGCCATTGTGCAGGGGACTGGCCGGTTTCTTTTTTGAATACCCGGCACAGGTAGTTGGCCCCGGAAAAGCCGCACAGGCTGGCCACCACGTCCAGCGTGTACTCCCGGTGCAACAGCAGCCGCTGTGCGGCTTCGATGCGCACGGTGGTCAGGTATTTGCCCGGCGGCACGCCCACGGCAGCGGTAAAGGTGCGCACCAGATGGCTTTTGGAGACCCCCAGCCGCTCGCTGAGCTCTTCCACGCCGTACAGCCCGGCGTAGTTGGCGCGGATGTCCTCAATGGCGGCCTGCACCAGCGGCGGCAGGGCGGGCGCGGCGCTGTCGGCATCCGCCAGTTCGCACAGCAGGGCAAAGACCAGCTGGCTGCGGGCGCGGCTGTGGGCGGGCTTTTCCTCCGCAAGCCGCCCCATCAGCTCGGCGGCGGCAGGGCAGGTCTCGCCTTTGGCAAGGTAGGGCAGCTCCCGCAGGCCGTTCAAAAACTGCGTGCTGGCCTGCCCGGTCAGCTGGACGCACAGCAGGTGGCAGCTGTCCTCCGGGGTCAGGGTGAGCGGGGCACGGCTTAAGATCAGGTGCCCCGCCGCTGCGGACTGCGGCGGCAGCACCAGCACAGAGCCGGCGGGCGCAGCCGACGCCCCGGGCAGGGAGGCTGTGCATCTGCCGCTGGAAACAAGGCAGACCCACAGCCCCTCGCCGGTCAGGGTGCGGGGCGCGGAAAGCTGCACGTCCAGCAGTGCAGCCGGTGCGGCGATGGTGTTCCAGTCAAACAGCAATATCTGACACCTCTAATCAATAAAATGCTATTTTATATCACAAAATTATCTGTTATTATAGTACCAACGAAACAACACGCCGTCAAGTGCGTGAAACACCAAATATTTACGGAGGATAACGATTATGGCTTCCATTAGCTGCCAGCACATCTACAAGATCTATCCGGGCGCAACTGCCCCGTCTGTTACCGACTTCAACCTGGAGATCCAGGATAAGGAGTTCATCATCTTCGTTGGCCCCTCTGGTTGCGGCAAGTCCACC
>OHKP01000472.1_pt1 | contig 23406 bp, 23 predicted proteins | sample 1568861 | NCBI WGS metagenome assembly OHKP01 (sample SAMEA3879524, study PRJEB24766) | human gut metagenome | biome: human-associated habitat; feature: feces | place: USA | collected 1985/1987 | reverse complement strand
GGAATGTGGACGCTAATTACCCCCATTTCGCGGAAAGTTTTTTGAAATGCAAATCAAAAAGGACCCAAAATTGGGAAGAGGCCAAGCTGCTTGTCAATGGAGCATGGGACAACAAAACCTACGTCTTGACAGCAGATGACTTTGACGGGGTGAGCTTTACGCACGGGCACTGATTTCAGCCAAAAAGCAGTTGCATTATCGGTAAGCATCTGTTAAAATAGATACGCGGCGCTACACCGAATAAAAAGCCCCCACATGGGGCTTTTTTGCTGTATATAAACACTCTGACGATTTCTGAACACTGCCGCCTGACCACGCGGCACAGGATGCACGGCTGTTTTCCGTGCGCAGAAAGGAAAAATATTATGCCTTCTTTGACGACCTACAAGCTGCTCAAGCAGGAGCACAACGCCCGGCGGGGTGAGTTCAAAACCGTGCACGGCACGGTGCAGACCCCTGCCTTCCAGAACGTTGCTACCGCCGGTGCCATCAAGGGCGGCCTGTCGGCGCAGGATCTGAAGGATATCGGCGCGCAGGTCATGCTGTGCAATACCTACCATCTGCATCTGCGTCCCGGCGACAAGCTGGTAGCGGATATGGGCGGCCTGCACAGGTTTACCCGCTGGAACGGGCCTATCCTGACCGACAGCGGCGGATTTCAGGTGTTCAGTCTGGCAAAGCTGCGCAAGATCACCGAGGAGGGCGTGACCTTCGCCTCCCATCTGGACGGGCACCGCATCTTTATGGGGCCCGAGGAGAGCATGCAGATTCAGGCAAATCTGGGCTCTACCATCGCCATGGCCTTTGATGAGTGCGTAGAGAACCCCGCTCAGCATGATTACTCCAAGGACAGCTGCGAGCGCACTACCCGCTGGCTGAAGCGCTGCAAGGCCGAAATGGCACGCCTGAAGCACGAGGGTATCTCGGTCAACCCGGATCAGCTTCTGTTCGGCATCAATCAGGGCTGCACCTATGCGGACCTGCGTGTGGAGCACATGAAGCAGATTGCAGAGCTGGAGTTGGACGGCTACGCCATCGGCGGTCTGGCTGTGGGTGAGCCTACTGAAGTGATGTATGAGATGATCAGTCAGGTGGAACCGCACATGCCCAAGGACAAGATCCGCTATCTGATGGGTGTCGGCACTCCCGGCAACATCATCGAGGCCGTAGCCCGTGGTGTGGATTTGTTTGACTGCGTTATGCCCAGCCGCAATGCCCGCCACGGCCACCTGAATACATGGAGCGGCATCATTAACATCAAGAATGCCAAGTACGAGCGGGACGAGCGTCCCATTGACCCCGCCTGCGGCTGCCCGGTGTGCCGCAACTATTCCCGCGCCTACATCCGGCACCTGCTCAAGGCAGATGAGATGTTGGGTATGCGCCTGACCGTGATGCACAATCTGTGGTTCTACAATCACCTGATGGAACGCATCCGGGATGAACTGGATGCCGGTACCTTTACCGCCTTCCATGACAGATACGTTAAACTTCTGGATACCCGAATTTAAACTTTAGCCTTGCAACAAGACTGATAAGAGGGTATAATAGCATTATCTGAATTTTTGAGAGGAGATTTTGCCCCATGCAATTTCTGACTACCACGTCCGAAGGCTACATCAGCCTGTTCTTCACGCTGGCACTGATGCTGGTTCTGCTGTACTTCATGATCTATCGTCCTCAGAAGAAGCAGGAAAAGAAGGATGCCGCTATGCGCAGCAGTCTGGAGATCGGCGATCAGGTCACCACCATCGGTGGTGTCATTGGCCGCGTTGTCGCCATCAAGGACGACACCTTTGTTCTGGAGACCGGCGCTGACCGCGTGAAGATCCGCTTCACCAAGTCTGCGATCTCTTCGGTCGAAAAGCTGAACATGGACAAGGCTCCTGCCGACAAGAAGTAAGCGTTTACACCGTGCATACATGAACCGCCTCCCTGCATAGACTATGTGCAGGGAGGCGGTTTTGTTATGTCTGAGTCTCGAGGTTTCCCGGCGGAGCTCCTTTCGTTTCTGCTTTTCGGGGTGCTGGGGGTAGCTGTAACGGCGGCAGCTTTGGCATGTTTTGCGCAGCTGATGGCCGGACAGGGCTGCTCCGGCAGTGTAGTGCCGATACTTGCCACAACAGCCGTGTGCATGGGCAGCCTGCTGTGTGCACTGGCGGCAGCGTTTCGTAAAAAGGCGCGCGCTCTGCTGACCGGACTGCTCCAAAGTACATTTCTGGCAGTGCCGCTGGCGCTTTCTGCTGTATGGAACGGCACAGCCGCCGAGCCTGCTGTGGTATGCCGCCTTCTGGTGGTGCTGCTCTGCGGTTGCATTGGCGGGCTTCTTGGGGTCACCCTGCGCAGCCACAGGCACACGCTTCGTTGATCGATCTGGCAAATCGAATCCATCAGAGGGAGAAAACAGCGTATGTGGATCTATGAACAGACAAAATCAGAAGAAAACTTTTCTTTGCTGCCGCATACGGTCGGCCTGCCGGTGCAAACAGCAGAGTCTGCCCTTCCGCCTGTACCGGCACAGGCAGCTGAACCGGCAGAGCAATTGACGCAAAAAGAGCCCTGCACCCCGGCAAAGCGCCACGCCGCCCGAGATTGCTGGCTGCTGGCTGCGGCGTTTCTGCTGGGGTGTACGGCAGCCGGTGTGTTACAGGCCGTATGTGATGCCCGGCAGGCAGAGCTGCTGCGGTATTATCTGGAAGCATGGCAAGGGCTGTTTACACCAAGCGGTATGCAGGGGGCTGTACAGCTTTTCGGTATGGAATACCTGACACTCGGCCTTGTGGTCAGCCTGTTTCTGTTACTGGGACTTTCTGCTCTTGGCCCAGTAATGATCTTTGGCAATATGATGTTGTACGGCTTGGGCAGCGGGCTGCTTATGGTACAGCTTTGCACAGCAGGTGGGTGGAAAGCGATACTTCCGGCGCTGCTGTGGACAGGCTTACCGGCGGCAGCAGCAAGCGGTTGTCTGTGCTTTTTCGGAGCCTGCGCTTTGCAGGTCAGCAGCCGAATCCACGCATATTCTTTCCGCAGGCATCCCGGCGGACAAGCCCGCCCCGGGGTGCAGGCACTGCTGGGGCAGTATCTGCTGACCATGGTGGTGCTGCTGCCGCTGTGCGGCGCGGCGGCAGGTCTTTCGTATCTTGGCAGCCGCCTGTAAACGGTATCCTTTTCTTGCGGGTTTTGGCGCAGTGTGTTACAATAACAAAAGACCATAATAAACGAGGGACAGACATGAAATTGAAATCCGTCTATGTATGCTCCAATTGCGGAGAGACAAGCCCCCGCTGGATGGGGCGCTGCCCCAGCTGCGGCAGCTGGAATACCATGAACGAGGACGTTGTAGCCGAGGCACCCAAGGCAGGGACTCCTGCCGCCCGTCAGGCTGCCGCGGCTCGTCAGGAGGGCGTGACCACCCTGACCGCCCGGCGGCTGTCAGAGATCAGCACCACGGAGGAAAAAAGCCGCATCCTGACCGGTATCTCGGAGCTGGACCGCGTATTGGGCGGCGGCATCGTGCTGGGCGGCGTGGTGCTTTTGAGCGGTGAGCCGGGCGTGGGTAAATCCACTATGCTGTTACAGCTGTGCGGCGCCATCTCCAACCAGCACAGCGTATTGTATATCACCGGCGAGGAGTCTGTCCGGCAGGTCAAGCTGCGTGCAGCGCGGCTGAAGGTACCGCAGGATAACATCTTTCTGGCGGCGGAAAATGACGTGGATGAGATTTGCGGTCTGATCGAAAAGGAAAAGCCGGATCTTGTGGTCATCGACTCCATCCAGACCATGCGCTGCATGGATATCTCGTCCTCGTCTGGCACGGTCAGTCAGGTGAAGGAGAGTGCCGCCCGGCTGCTGGCGGTAGCCAAAAAGCAGGAGATTCCCATGTTTATCGTGGGTCATGTGAACAAGGACGGCGCAATTGCAGGCCCCAAGGTCATGGAACATATCGTGGATACGGTGCTCTACTTTGAGGGCGACAAGATGCTGCCGTACCGCATTCTGCGGGCAGCCAAAAACCGCTATGGCTCCACCAATGAGCTGGGAATGTTCGATATGACCGGCACAGGACTTGCCGAGATTGAAAACCCATCCCAGATGCTGCTGGAAGGACGTCCGCTGGGGGTTTCCGGCAACTGTGTGGCCTGTACCATGGAGGGCAGTCGTCCCATCCTGAGCGAGATACAGGCACTTGCCACCAAGACAAATTTCCCGGCACCTCGCCGTGCTTGCAGTGGATACGACTATAACCGCATGAACCTTTTGATCGCCGTGCTGGAAAAGCGGGCAGGGTACTTCTTTGGAAATCTGGATGTTTACGTCAACATTGTGGGCGGCATTGCACTGCGGGATACCGCCTGCGACCTTGCAGTCTGCCTGAGTATGGTCTCCTCGCTGCTGGACCGCCCGGTCAGTGATAAGCTTATTGCTATCGGAGAGGTAGGTCTGGGCGGGGAAGTGCGCAGTGTGCCCAATCTGGAACAGCGCCTGCACGAGGCTGAGCGTATCGGCTTTGAGCGGGCTGTTATCCCCAAGCACAGCCTTGCACACCTGAATGCCGCAGATTATCCCGGCATGAAGCTGGTCGGTGCAGCGTATATCGCAGATGCCATCAATGCGCTAAAAAATGACCGCCTGTGATGAAACGAGGAACCTATGTCGATTTATCTGGACGAAAGAAACCCCGGCAAACATGCACCCTTTGAGGATGCCGCGCCGGATATTGTAGAATATGTACGTTATCTTGAAGTGATCGCCGGCAAAAGTGCCAATACGGCGTTCAGTTATTACTGTGACCTGCGCTCCTTCAGCCGCTTTATGAAGCGCCGCCGCGGGCTTGTGGCCACGGATGCAGAATTCAAAGAGATCGATCCCAAGGGGCTGGATACGGCCTTCTGGGGCAGCATAACAAAAGAGGATATCTACGAATATCTGTATTTTCTGAACCGGGAGTGCGGCAACAAAAAATCCTCTACCGCCCGGCGGCTGGCCAGTCTGCACGGCTTTTATGATTATCTGGTCAATCAGGTCAACCGCTTATCCGAGGACCCTACGGCGGCCATCCGCCCGCCCAAACAGGATAAGGTCTTGCCCAAGTACCTGACGGCAGAGCAATCCATTTCGCTTTTGGAGAGTACCCAGACCCAGAGCGATTTCCCGGAGCGGGATTATTGCATGGTGGTGCTGTTCCTCAACTGCGGTATGCGTCTTGCAGAGCTGGTAGGCATGGACCTTGGAGACATCGATTTAGAGCAGCGTCAGATCCGCCTGTTCGGCAAAGGCCATAAAGAGCGTATGGTCTACCTGAATGATGCCTGCGTGGAGGCACTGCAACTATATCTGCGCAAGCGCAACACCATGGAGGGACTTTCACCCAAGGAAAAAGCGGTGTTTATTACCCGTATGCGCAAGGAACGTATTTCGAACCGCAGAGTAGAACAGCTGATCTCCGGTGCAATGAAGGCTGCGGGGCTGAAGGGCTTTTCCACCCATAAGCTGCGGCACACCGCCGCAACGCTGATGTATCAGACCGGCAATGTGGATATCCTTACCCTCAAGCAGCTTCTGGGGCACAGCAGTGTGGGAACAACACAAATTTATACGCACTTACAAGAATTTCAGGTGCGCTCTGCCATTGAGGAAAACCCGCTGGGCAAGGTACTACCCATCAATGCTGCAAAAGCAAGTTTGGATACAACAGATGCAGCAGGGGAGACATCTGTTGAAAATGCCCCGGCGGGAGAGGACACTTCTGAGCCGTCCGGCCCTATGGCGGCCTTTGAGGGCGCTGCACAGGATGGCTTCCGGGCGGATATCACAGCAATATCTGATTCTGATGAGGAAACCGACGATTCATCGATTGATACTTAAACCAACGCAAAACGTCTGAGACGATTCAAAGACCTATGGCGCGATCCGGCTTGACTGGATAACGTCATGGGTCTTTATAATTTATATTATAAACAGTCAGCAGCCATACATACAAGAGCATCCATAGAAACGATCTGATAGAAATGTACCAAGCAATGTCTACACAAAAACAAATGAACAACCACAGCCGCAAACTGTAAATTATAAAACGCAGCATGAACTGTTATAAAGCAAGCGCATAGATGCTTACTGGAATAAAAGAATTACAAACGAACCGATGAAGCAGCGCATAACATAGGAAGCATCTGAAAGTGTGAGACAAATAAAACGATAAAACATGGTAAAAACGCAAAATATGTAGAACGATTGAACCAAGCCTAATAATGAGCCAGCCGAGGCTGAAACGCCAAAATTCCGGGAAATGGGCATTTTTCGCTTCCCTATGTTTCGCATAACGTGCATTATACGAAACATGTACAATTAAAAAGAGAAGCTGCCCTTCTCTCTTTCTGTCAGATTTTCGGCAGCTTCTGTGGACGCTTTTCTGTTTGCACACGGCCGCTTCTACGCCGCTGGACGTATTACCAGCATATTCAAACGTTTGACTTATGCCTGCGGTAGTCGTTCCGGTGTGTTACAGGTCATGTTATAAAAGCAGTATCGTTTCTTTTTCTTTGGTGGTGCGATGTTCATTTCACCGGCAGCGGCTTTGTGCCGAAGTATACACAGATGGCTTCATAATAAACGCGTGCCACAGTCTTGCAGCCATCCTCACTACCAAAGCGCCCCACATCCTCGGCATTCGTTACAAAGCACTGCTCTGCCAAAACTGCCGGACAATCCACATCCTCCAGCAGCGTAAAGCTGCGCTCAGGCCGCACCTGCGTGTAGGTATTCTCCACCAGCTGCTTCTGGTCGTTTTCCAGATAATAAATGTAACGCACTCCCCCTCGCCCGCGCAGCCTTGCGCCGATGCTCTGCATTCCACCAGCCAGCAGCCGGGCAAAATAAAAGCTTTCCTGATGCCATGTACGCCCGGGCACTGCCGGATAACACTCAAAGCCGGATGCCGTAGAGCCATTGGCTGCGGAGTTGCCGTGGATGGACAGCAGCAGCTGCGGGCTTTGGGCGCTGGCTGCGGCTGCACGCTGGGCAGGCGTAGCGGTTGCATCAAAGCTTTCCCGGGTCTGCAGCGGAATGTAATTAGAATCCTCTTCTAACCATTGGAGCAGCGCAGCAGCCGTAGCTGCGGTGACCTGTTTTTCTTCGACCACTCCCCTTGCGCCCGGGTCACTGCCGCCATGTCCGGCGTCCACTGCCACACGGTACGGCGGGTCGCCCACCACAGGACGAAAATCATCCTCTGCGGCCGAGACTGCAGGTTCTGCGGGCGCATTCAGTTCTAGCGCCGCCTTCCATAAAAACAGGCCGAAACAGAGCATCAATGCCGCAAAAACAAGCAGTAGTCCATGCAAAATCCGACGCTGGGCTTTGCGGCGGTGCGTTTTGCGTTTACTATGCTTATTTGCGGGTCTGCGATGACTGGTTGGCATAAAGTTTTACTTCCTGTTCGTTTTACATTTATAATACGAGTATACTCGCCTTTTCCCTGCACTGCAACAAAAAAAGACTGCCAATTTTTCAAAAGGCAGTCCTTTGGGGTTATTTCAGTTCTACAACCGTCACACCGCTTTCGCCTTCGCCGTAACGGCCAAGACGGAAGCTTTTTACCATGCGGTTGCCGCGCAGATGCTTATGGATGGCAGTGCGCAGTGCGCCGGTGCCGTTGCCGTGGATCAAGTAGACCACCGTCTGTCCGTTCAGGATGGCGCGGTCAATAAAGGAGTCCACCTCCGACAGCGCCTCGTCCACTGTAAGTCCCAGCAGGTTGCACTCCATTTTGGCGGTGCGCTGTACGCGCTCTACCCTGCCGTTGGGACGGTTGGTATCGCCGGTCAGGCGAGAATAACGCTGCTGTGCCTTTGTCTTAGTCTTAGGTGCAGTGGGTTCTTTTACCAGCTTTTCCGGCTGCTTCAAGCCCTTGAGGGGCACCTTAGTCTTGATGATACCGGCACGCACCAGCACATCGCCGTTTTTATCAGGCAGCGCCAGAACGGTGGCCAGCTGGTTCAGTTCTGCAATGCAGACCTCCTGTCCCACTTTTACCTCCTTCAGCGGCACAAACTCCTTGACGGGGTTATGCACCACCTCCGTACCGGCAAACAGCTTTTCGGTCTCCTTTTTGGCAATTTCGCGGGCACGCTGCGCCTTCTGCTGGGCGCTCATGCGCTCGTCCTTTTGCAGCTGGCGCAGCTCGTCGGTCAGTGCGTAGGCCTGTGTTTCCACCTGCTGTGCCAGCGTGCGCGCCTTGGCACGGGCGGCTTCCAATTCATTCTCGCCCTGCTGGATCAACTCATCCCGTTTTTTGCGGGCGGCTTCCAGCTGATGGGAAGCTTCGTTGCGCAGCTGCTCCACTTCGTTCTGGCTTTCCTTCAGCTGCAGCTTCAGGTCGTCCAGCTGACCCAGAACCGCATCCAGACGCTTATCCTCGGCAGACAGATGCTGCTGAGCCGCTTCAATGACGCGGCTGGGGATGCCCAGTTTTTCGCTGATCAGGAATGCGTTGGATTTGCCCGGTACGCCCACGCTCAGCTTATAGGTGGGACGCAGGGTCTCCAGATCAAACTCGCAGCTGGCGTTGACCACACCCTTAGTCTCCAGTGCAAAAACCTTCAGTTCCGCATAGTGGGTGGTCGCCATCAGCAGCACACCACGGCGGCGTAGCTCCTCAATGATGGCAACTGCCAACGCGGCACCCTCAGCGGGGTCGGTACCGGCACCCAGCTCGTCCAGCAGCACAAGGGTGTGCGGCATAGCCAGTTCCAGAATACCGGTGATTTTTTTCATGTGGCCAGAGAAGGTGGAAAGGCTCTGCTCAATGCTCTGTTCGTCGCCGATATCCACCAGAAATTCATCAAACACGCAGATCTCGCTGCGCTCGTCAGCAGGAATCAAAAAACCGCACTGTGCCATGGCGCACAGCAGACCGGCGGTTTTCAGGGTGACCGTCTTACCGCCGGTGTTCGGGCCGGTGATGATAAGGGAATCGTATTCCCCGCCCAGTGCAATATCCACAGGAACACACTTTTGCGGGTCGATCAGCGGGTGGCGGGCACGGATCAGATTAAAGGAAGAATCCGTCCGCACAGCGGGCTTGAAGGCCTTCAACTCCAGTGCAAGCCGCGCCTTTGCCAGCAGGATGTCGATTTCCAGCATGGCCTTGTAGCTGTACTGGAACTGCGGCTCAATGGCGGCCACCTGTGCGGTAAAGGCCACCAAAATGCGCTCGATCTCCTGTGCCTCCTGTGCGCGGTACTGCAGAATGCGGGCGTTTGCCTCCACCACAGCCTGCGGTTCCACGAACACCGTAGCGCCCGTAGAGGATACATCGTGGATGATACCGCTCACTTCGCCGCGGTATTCGCTCTTGACCGGCACAACATACCGGCCGTTGCGCATGGAAACCACACTCTCCTGCAGGTATTTGGAGGTATCCATATTACGCACCATGCTTTCCAGCCGGTCGCGGATGCTGTTTTCGGTGGCGCGGATCTTTTTGCGCAGCTCTGCCAGCGTGCGGGAGGCGGTATCCGCCATGGCATCCGGTGCCAGAATGGCGCTGGAGATCTGCTGCTCAAGGCCCGGCTCCGGTGCCAGCGCGTAAAACAGATCATCGGTCGGCAGCGCGTCATGCTCAGAGGAGCCGTACCAGCTGGTCAGGTGCTGAAAATTGCGCAGCGCACCGGCCACCATCAGCAGCTCGCCCATAGAAAGCACACCGCCCTTTACGGCACGGGCGGCAAGCTGACTGACCCCCTCTACCCCGCCAAAGCGCGGCGAGCCGTTTTTAATCAGCAGGGTGTTGATGGCGTCCGTCTGCTCCAGTGCGTAGCGCACCTCGTCCGGGTCGCACTGCGGCTCAATGGCCAGCAACATAGCACGGGCTTCCTTGCATACGCAGCCCTCCGCCGCACGCGCAATAATCTTATCCAGTTCTAATGTTTTTAAGTAGCTTGTTTCCATACTGTTCCTTTTTGGTCAGGGCAGCACGCTTTTCAAAAAGGCATAGCTTTTCAGCGGCTTATCCAGATGCGTCAGGGCATAGTTTTCAGCCACTGCGGAAAGCTTTTCCAGACTGCCCACAGAGATCTTGAATGCAAATATTTTTTTGTCCTCTACCAAGCAGATGTGGCGCAGTGCAAACAGCGCAGCCTTGTCCAGATTGCAGTTCTTGCCTGCCTTTGCCGCACAGGACGCACAGAGCAGATGCCCTTCCTGTGCGTCCAGATAAAAGGCATCTCCTTCATCGTAGGTGCCACAGTCCCGGCAGCAGACAATCTGCGGCATAAAGCCGCACTCACTCATGGTGCGCAGCTCAAATACTGCCTTGATCACCCGCAGGTCGGTGCGGTGCTCGTTGATCATATACAGACTGTTCAGCACCAGACGCAGCTCCCGGGCTGCTTCCTCTCCGGTAGGCGAAAGCGCAGCGGCCAATTCGGTAAGATACATGGCAAGGCTTACCCCTTCAATGGAGGAGGAAATGCCATGGAAGATGTTCTGCACATCGGCTTCCCGCACGGTATACATATTGCGTCCGGGCACCAGTGTAAACTCCGAATAGCAGAACAGCCCGCAGGCACTGAACAGCTTGCTTTTCAGCCGCAGGCTGTTTGCAGCCATTGCTGTGATCACGCCCAGTTTCGGGGTAAGAATCGTCAAAATGCGATCTGCTTCTCTATAACGGGTCTCCTTCAGTACCAGACCCATGGTCACGAATGGTTCCATCGTCCGTTTCTCCTGCCGGATGCTCGGCGGGCAGCTGCACCAGTTGTTTGTAATCGAGATAACGGAGAATGTTCCCCGTGCAGGCAAAGGCCTGCCAGCTTGCAGCAGCATCCATCTTCAGCACTCCTTCCCTTTTCTGTGCACAGGCTGCTTTTGTTATAGTGTCAGCCTGATTCTAGCACAGCATACAAGGGAAAACTGTCCTGCTTTGGCATCACTCAGCGGTTGGAGGAATTCTGCTTAAAGCCGAAGTTGTTCAGCAAAAACTCGTTATCCCGCCAATCTGACTTCACCTTGACCCAGCACTGCAGATTGACCCGGCAGCCCAGAAACTCCTCGCAGTCGGCACGGGCAGCGCTGGCGATCTTTTTAAGCATGGCACCGCCCTTACCGATGACCATGCCCTTGTGGCTCTCCCGCTCGCAGTAGATGTTCACATCAATGTCGATCAGGTCTGTGCCCGGGCGCTCCTTGAAGCGCTCCACCACCACTGCAATGCCGTGCGGGATTTCATCCCGCATAAAGAGCAGTGCCTTTTCGCGGATGACCTCGGCCACCAGCTCTTTTTCCGGCATATCGGTATAGGCATCATCGTCAAAGTAATGGGGACCTTCCACAGCGTAGCGGCTCAAAGCATCGAACAGTTCCTCGCTGCCTTCCTTGTTGCGCACACTGATGGTATAGATCTCATCGAACACGCCCAGCGCCTTCAGCTCTGCCTTGCGGGTTTCCAAATCGGCAGGTTCTTTAACAAGGTCGGTCTTATTAATGACTGCAATGGCCGGGCCGCTGCGGTGCAGCGCCTCCACAAGTGCCATCTCAGATTCGTTCAGCGCGCCGTAAGGCTCGAACAGCATCATGGAAACATCCACATCCGCAATGGAATCGCTGGCGGTCTTATCCATACGCTTTCCCAGCTTGTTGTGGGCTTTGTGCACACCGGGGGTGTCCAGCAGCACATATTGCAGCGGCCCCCGGGTGATCACGCCGGTAATGCGGGTGCGGGTAGTCTGGGGCTTAGAGGTGACGATAGCCACTTTCTCGCCGACCAAGAGGTTCGTCAGGCTGGATTTGCCCACGTTCGGCCGTCCGATGACAGCAACGAATACAGAGGAGGTGTCGTAATGCTCCTGAACGGGTGTTGTAGTACTCAAAGCGAACTCCTGTCTTGTTTTTATGTTCTGGGATATCATTCCGTATAGCTGACCGTGCGGGGCAGACCCAGCTGCAGCAGCACAGCCTCTTCCTTTTCGCGCATACGCATGGCTTCCAAACCGCCGTTTTCGTGGTCGTAGCCCAGCAGATGCAGCATGGAGTGAACGGTCAAAAAGGCTACCTCCCGCTGCAGCGGATGACCATACAGATTGGCCTGCTCCATGGCGCGCTCCATGCTGATGACGATATCGCCCAGCATCATGCAGCCGTTGTTCTCGTCGATATCATACTTGCCGTTCTCACCAAGAGGAAAGCTCAGCACATCGGTGGGCATGGGCTTATTGCGGTATTGGTTGTTCAGCTCGGCAATGGCAGCGTTGTCCACAAAGGTAACGCTGATCTCGGCGGGACGGTCGAAATGCTCATATTCCAGCACGGCATTGCAGGCACGGCGGATCAGAATGCGGAGCCCGGAGGGCACCTTGACAGCTTTCTGGGAGTTGGTGATCAAAACTTTATTGGACATATCGGTCCACTCCTTTCAGGGATTTATTTAAAATTCTTATTGTTTTCTTTATTTTCCGCATCGGCAGCCGGATGTGCGGCACGCTCGTAAGCCTTTACGATCTCCTGCACCAACCGGTGACGCACAACGTCTTTATCGGTAAAGTAGCATTGTGCAATGCCGTTCACATCCTTCAGCACCTTCAGCGCGTCCACCAGACCGCTGCGGGTGCTGCCCGGTAGATCGATCTGGGTCACATCGCCGGTAACGACCACCTTAGAGCCTACGCCCATACGGGTAAGGAACATTTTCATCTGCTCCGGGGTAGTGTTCTGCGCCTCGTCCAGAATGATAAAGGAATCATCCAGTGTGCGCCCGCGCATATAAGCCAGCGGGGCGACCTCAATGATCTGCTTTTCCACCAGACGCTCGTAGGTCTCTGCGCCCAGCATATCAAACAGGCCGTCGTACAGCGGCCGCAGATAGGGGTCTACCTTCTGCTGCAGGTCACCGGGCAGAAAGCCCAGCTTCTCCCCTGCCTCCACCGCCGGGCGGGTCAAGATGATGCGGGATGCCTCCTTGGCCTTGAAGGCTTTCACCGCCATGGCAACGGCCAGATAGGTCTTGCCGGTACCCGCCGGGCCGACACCGAAGGTAATGGCATTGGAGCGGATGGCGCTCAGGTATTCCTTCTGTCCCAGCGTTTTGGGGCGGATCGGGCGTCCCTTGACCGTGACGGTAACAAAGTCCTCGGTCAGCTCCTTTACCCGCTTCTCTGCGCCATCATGCGCCAGACTGATGCAGTAGTGCACAGTCTGATCTTCCAGCGGGGTGCGGTTCTCGATCAGAAGAAGCATTCCCTCCACGGCGCGGTTCGCTGCCGCCACATTGGCAGGCTCGCCGGAAATGCGAAGCTGTGTGCCGCGGCAGACAGCGGTAACAGAAAACTCTTTTTCCAATAAGCGAATATTCCGGTCACAGTTGCCAAAAACAGCCGCTGCGATCTCTACACTATCCAATTCAATACACTTTTCCGCCATGGAGCTCCTCCCGAATTGCAGAATTTGATGACTATATTGTACCACCAAAATCTTCAGAAGAAAACTATGAAAAGTGCACAAAATATTTTCCCGCGTTCCATCGGTTTTTCCATACGAACCGTGTTTTAAAGCTTTTTGATGACTTTTTTCAGAAAACGCTTGACAAAGTATATCGGGAGACGATATACTTTAAGCGCAATATATCGGCTAACGATATAAAGACGTCCGATAGAATCCATGGAGTGTTTCAGTATGGAAAACCTTGCACTGACCGAATCGACCTATTATATCCTGTTGTCTCTTTACCATCCGCAGCACGGTTATGGCATCATGCAGCAGACGGAGCAGCTTTCCGGGGGCAGAGTTCATCTTGCCGCCGGGACGCTGTACGGCGCATTGACCTCCCTGTGTGAAAAAGGCTGGATCCGTCCCCTGCCCGCTGAGAGCGGCAGCCGCAAAAAGGAATACCAGCTTACCGCAGAGGGCGTACAGATTTTAAAGCACGAGCTTGCCCGCTTGCAGCAGCTTGTGGCAAATGGTGAGAGCATCCTGAAGGAGGAAGCCTTATGAAGGAAAAGAAAACCGTTTTCAAGCTTTTCTTTGTGTGGGATTTTGAAAAAGAAGAGCGCTGGCTGAACGAGATGGCACAGGAGGGCTGGGTACTGGACAATACCGGGTTTTCCTTTTATACTTTTGTGCGCTGTGAACCGGGCGAGTATATCATCCGCTTGGAGATGAACCCCAGCAGTGATTACCGCGCCTTTGTAAAGGAACTGGGTGCAGAATATATCGGCGGCTGCGTCAACTGGGTGTACTTCCGTCGGAAAGCGGAGCTTGGCAGCTTTGAGCTGCTCTCAGATATCGACTCCCGTCTGACGCATCTGAGCCGCATCAATCGGATGCTTTCCCTGATCTGTCTGGCAAACCTGATCTTGGGCGTAACGAACTCTTTGAATCAGGCTCGCTACGGCTGGCTGAACCTGTTGTGCGCAGCAATGCTCTCCTATGCACTGGGACGTATCCACGGCATGAAAGCAGCGCTGGAAAAGGAACGCAGTTTGCACGAATGATTTGTCAATCCCTTCTTCGCCACAACCGCAGAGAAAAAAGCGGCGTATCTTTGGATAAAAAGACCATAGCAAACTGTTCTCCATCGTGATACAATAGCAAGCGTTGTGTGCCGCCGCCCGGCGGCCGTTTGGACTGCTTGAACACAAAGGAGAAGGAACCATGGAACAGCTTTTTCTGATGCCCGGTGAAGAACGATACGAGCGCTTCAAGGATGGCAACGGTGTTCCTAAGGTACACTACTCCTACCGCTCTATGCGCGGTGCCTTCTTCGACTGCGAGAGCCGCAGCTTAGAGGAAGCCCAGCGTCTGTGCGAAAACTGGCTTGTGGGGCAGGATCGCTGCTACCGCAATTAACATAAAACCATAACCCCCTGCCGTATTTGCAGCCTTTTTTGCAAAACGGCAGGGGGTATTTTTGTTATATAGGCTTTACTGCCACACCTGTGCACAGACAAGTTCCAATACACTACCGGCGATGCAACGGGATTTATCCGAGATCAGGAAGCAGTTGGAAAGCTCCTCCCGCCGGGGGTCGATATCTGCGATCTTAAAGCCCGGCGTAACCGGATAGCCGCTGCGCAGCAATCCGCGCAGAATGCCGGGAATCTGTGCTGTGACCGGGATTTCTGCCCCCTCCGGGGTGCGGATGGTGGCAATAGTCTCACCCTTCTCTACTAAATCGCCGATTTTACGCACATTCATAAAAACACCGGCGGCCTGTGCATGGATCACCCGCTCTGCACCGTACCCGCCAATGACGCCGGGAATGCCGGTATTGGGGATAGCGCTCCCCTCCCGGATGATCCGGCCAAGCCGATGGCCGCGCTTGGTTTCTACCACGGCGTCCACGTCCTGCCCGGCTACAAAGCCGGGACCGAGGGCAATGGTCAGCGGTGCCATATTCCGGCAGGTGCCAAGGTTTCGCTTGGCCAGAATGGCATCCACTACGACCTCCGGCTTTGCCCGGGCAATACAGGCTCCCTCCGGGTCAATGAGCACCGGAACAGCGCCCTGCGCCCAGACGGACTGCGCCTGCTCTAATGTTTCAATGCGGACAGCGCGCAGACCCTCAACAGTTGTTTCGCCTTCATACACTGCTTCACACAGAGCCACCTGACGGCGGATGGCCGCGGGCTGTGTCGTTTCCAGTACCAGCACCCGCAGCCCGGCGCTCCACAACCGGTGGATGGTTCCAGTGGCAAGGTCGCCGCCGCCGCGCACGATAATTAAGGCATCCTTTTTCATTTTGCTTCCTCCCCGGGGCAAAGTGTCTGCAACAGCACCTCCATGGAGCCGCCGCAGGCAGCAACAGCCGCATCCTCGTTTTTGCCGTCAGCCGAAAGCTGCAGGCATTGCAGGGCGGGCACAGCCTGTGCTAACAGCTTCTGAGCCGCCTGTACCGTGTAATGCTCCATAATGCCGCCGCCCACACTGCCCACGGTACTGCCATCTGGTAGAATGAGCATCTTTGCGCCCACATCCCGCGGGGTGGAGCCGTGCCGCGCAACGATGGTAGCCAGCACCGCCGGGGTGCGGGCTTTTTCTGCCTGCACCATCGCATCCAGCAATGCGACGGGATAGCCCTCGGTCTGGGGGCGGGCATTTTTGACCTGCACGATCTGCGCCAGAATGGAAAGCGCGATCTCCGCAGCCGTCTGTGCCCCAATGGCAAGGCCGATGGGTGCGCAGAGTGCATCGATCCGCTGGCTGTCCAGACCGTTCTCCAACAGCTGACGGCGTACCAATGCAGCACGGCCACGGCTGCCCATCATGCCCACATAGGCCGCAGGCTTTTGCAGAATCCGGGTAAGGCAATCCAGATCAAAAGCATGGGAGCGGGTCAGCACTGCAAAATAGGTCTCTGCCCCGCCGGGTACACCCTGAAGCGCCTGCGCAAAGGGAGCGCAAAGCACGGTATCCGCTCCGGCGGCGCGCAGCTGCTGAGCAAATTCCTCCCGATCATCTATGGCAAGCACTGGTATGCCGAGAAGCTTTGCCTGCTTTACAAGGGCAGCAGCAACATGACCGCCGCCGCAGACCACCAGCTGCGGCACCGCACCAAAGCGCTCAGCAAATACCCGCTGACCTTCCAGTGTAAGAAAGCCCGTAGCGGTACAGGCCTGCAGGACGGCAAGCTGACGCTGCAAAAGTTCGGCACTCTGGGTCTGCCACAGGGCGTCTCCGTCCCGCAGCAGCAGCTGACTGCCTGCCTCTGCGCCTTCCAGCACGGTAGCCAGCGTATAGCTGCCGGTCTGGTTTGTACTTTGCAGAACGTCTGCAAGCGTTTGTCTGTTCATTGGTGTTCCTCTCCCTCTGTTATTGCTCCACCGGCGTTACCTTATCAAACTGTGTTTGATCCAGTGCTGCCTGCCAGCTTTGCCAGTCCTCCGGCAGCATACGCCATGCAAGCCCGCACCCTGCCGAGATCTCACGCGGCAGCGGGATCAGCCGCCCGGGCACCTGCCGGGCATTGCATTGCTTTTCCCACTCCATAGCCTCTAAGGTGGTGCGGAAGGAAAGCACGATATAGCTTCGTTTTACTCGCATAAAATCTCCCGCGCAAGTGCACAGACTGCCTGCGCTGCCTGCTGTACCTCCTGCTCCGTATTGAAATGGGAAAAGCTGAACCGTACCACGCCCTGCTCCACAGTGCCAAGGGCCTTGTGCATCAGCGGAGCACAGTGCGCTCCGGCACGCACGCAGATGCCGTAGTCCTCCCACAAGATATCTGCCACCCGGGCAGAATCCTCCTGTGCGATGTTCAGCGCCACAATGGGCGCACGGGACTGCATAGCCATATCACCATACACCGTTACGCCCGGCGCAGTACGCACCTGCTCATAAAACAGGCGGGCAAGGGCGGCTTCCCGGGCAGCAAGGTTTTCTACGCCCTGTTCCAACAGCCAACGCACCCCGGCACACAGTCCTGCAAGGCCGTGCACGTTCAGTGTGCCCGCCTCCAGTGCGGTGGGCATCTGCAAGGGGTGCGTTTCATCAAAGCTATGCACGCCGCTGCCGCCCACAAGGAGCGGCGCAACGCGCAGGCTGGGGCGCACATAAGCTCCGCCGGTGCCCTGCGGCCCCAGAAGTGCCTTGTGGCCGGTAAAGCAGAGGGCATCAATGCCCAGCTGCTGCACATCAATGGGCTGTGCACCGGCAGTCTGAGCAGCATCTACGATGAACAGCAGACCGTGCCGGTGGGCAAAGTCCGCTGCGCGGGCAAGGTCGGTGCCATTGCCGGTCACGTTGGAAGCCCCTGTCACCACCAGTGCACGGGTCGTGGGGTGCAGCAGCGTTTCCCACTGGTCGTAGCAAAGCCGTGCAGCGTTATCCACCCCGGTAAAGGAAACCTCTACTCCCTGCGCCCGCAGCCGGTACAGCGGGCGCAGAACGGAGTTATGCTCGCATACCGTTGTGATGACATGGTCGCCCGGATGCAGCACACCGTTCAGCACCGTGTTCAACGCCATGGTCGCATTGGCGGCAAAAAAGATGCAGGAAGGGTCCGGCACATGGAAAAGTTCTGCCAGCGCCAGACGGGTGTCCAGCACGATCCGTGCGGCGTGAAGGGTGGGCTCGTGTGCGCCGCGCCCGGGGTTGCCTGCCGTGTGCAGTGCCTCCAGAATAGCCTGTTCCACCTGCGGCGGTTTATGCAGAGTGGTGGCCGCGTTATCCAGATAGATCACGGTTTTACCACGTTTCCGGCCTGCGTCAGCTTTTCGGCAATGGTGTACATATTGGTCACGCTGCCCACAGCCAGCTTCTCGGTAAGGCCGTAAAAGTTCAGACAGGTACCGCAGGTCAGGATCTCTACGCCCTGTGCTTCCAGCGCCTTGAGATCTTCCAGCATGGCAGAGCCTTCACAGGTTAGCGCTGCGCCGCCGTTATAGAACAGAATGGTCTTAGGCAGCTTATCCTGCTGGGTCAGCGCAAATACAAAGGCCTTGAGCAGGGTCTTGCCCAGTTCCTCGCTGCCATCGCCCATAACGGCAGCGGAAATAGCCACCACCGTATCAGTGCGGGCATCAGAGGTGCAGACAGGAGCATCTTCTGCTGGGGCGCTTACTACTTCGCCCAGCGTGAACAGCACACGGTATTTGCGCTCTTCCAGCTTTTCAGCGCTGTACTGATAACCCTTTTGCTGTGCCATCTTGGTCAGGTTTTGCACAGCGATCTCGTTGTCCACCAGTACCTCCACCTGTCCCGCGCCCTGCAGCTCGGAAATGGCCTTTTTCGCTTTGACGACAGGCAGCGGGCAGGCATCGCCCAGTGCATCCACTTTGATAAATTCAGCCATGCTGATTACTCCTCTCATTTGTCTGTTACGGTGATCTCAATTTCCTGCTTGGGCAGGATCTCTCCCACGATGCTCGCGGGCAGACCTGCGGCGCGCAGTTCCTGTTCCAGTGTTGCTGCATCTGCCGGGTCTACTGCAAATAGCAGCCCGCCGGAGGTCTGCGGGTCGAACAGGACTTCCTCCATGGCGAAGCTTACGTTTTTAAACCGAACGAACGGCCCGGTATGGTTGCGGTTGCGCTGCCCGGCGGCGGTGTACAAAAACGCATCGGCTGCTTTTTGGGCACCCGGCAGCACTGGCACGGCATTTGCATGGATGACGCAGGAAAGTTTGCCGCCCATCATTTCATGCAGATGGCCGAGAAAGCTGAAGCCGGTCACATCCGTAGCGGCATGGACGCGGTATTTGCGGCTGATCTCTGCCGCTGTTTTGTTCAGAGTGGTCATGGAGCGAATGGCGGCTTCCATCTCCTCCGGGGCGGCTTCGCCCACACGGTTTGCCGTGCACAGCAGCCCCACACCCAAAGCCTTGGTCAATACCAGCTTGTCGCCCGGCATACCGGTGTCGTTCGTATACATCCGGTGCGGATCTACAAGGCCAGTTACAGAAAGACCGTATTTCACCCCGCTGTCTGCAATGGAGTGCCCGCCTGCAAGACTGCCGCCGGCTTCTGCCACCTTTTCAGCACCGCCGCGCAAGATCTCGCCCAGCACGTTCAAATCCATATCCTCCGGGAAGCAGACCAGATTCAGTGCGGTCTTCACCTCGCCGCCCATGGCGTAGACATCGCTCAGGGCGTTTGTGGCAGCGATTTGCCCAAAGGTATAGGGGTCGTCCACCATCGGCGGAAAAAAGTCCACAGTCTGCACCAGTGCAATGTTGTCCGTAATGCGGTAGACTGCGGCATCATCCCGGCTGTCGTAGCCGACCAGAAGATCCGGGTCTTTTTCGCCCCGGGGCAGCTTTTCCAGAATACGGCTCAGCACCCCGGCACCCAGCTTTGCGGTGCAGCCGCCCCCGGTACAGAATACGATCTTATCTTCCATGCTCATGCGCGTTCTTCCTCTTTGAAATGCGTCAGCACGCACGGTATGCCCTGCTGACGCAAAAGCTGTTGTATTTGTATGCCCTGCTGGCGCAATTCTGACGTATCAGCCTGATTGAGCACAGCGTAAAACTGCCGGTCACCCACCGCCTTGCGACCGCCCTGCGCGCTTGCAAGCAGCTGTGCCAGCACAGACGGTGTAAGAGGCGCATCCGGCACAGCCGCTAAAAACTGCGGACGGATGGTATCATAACGGAAACAGGCCTCCCGCAGGGGCCTATCCAATGCCGAAAGCCCTGCTACTGCCAAAACAATATCGCTTTGGGGCAGCAGCACCGGCTCGTGCGCCGCCGGGACCTTGCAGGGGTAGTGCTTTGCCCCGTCTGCCTCAATGAATACCGCATCTGCCTGTGCCATCCGGCGCAAAAGCTGCGGCGGCGGCAGAGTCAGCTTCCCGTTTTCTGCCGGGGTGCCAATCACTGCATAGCGACCCGCTTGCCATAAGGCGGTAAGCGCTGCGTCATCCGGTGCATAGCAGGCTGCCGGTTGCCGGATGTGGGTGGTCGTAGTCACAAGCACCCGCCATCCCTTGCGGGCACAGTGGTCTGCCATGGCATACAGCAGGGTCGTTTTTCCCCCGCCACCTACCAGAGAAACGCTATGTCCTTTCTCTGCCAGAAACGGAAGCTCTTTTTCGTTCAGCATCTGCTTTTAGTGCTTGGCTGCAACTGCCATTGCGATCTGCTCCGGGGTGATGGGCAGCTCGTAGAAGCGGGTGCCGATGGCGTTGTAGATGGCGTCCGAGATGGCGGGCAGCGGCGTATTGATGACCACCTCACCGATGGACTTTGCGCCAAAGGGGCCGTTGGGCTCGTAGCTGTTCTCAAATTCCACATGGATGTGGCCGATATCGTTGCGGGCAGGAATCTTGTACTGGAACAGAGAGTTCTCTTCCGGGTAGCCGTTTCTATCGTAGGTGATGTTCTCGGTCAGGGTCATGCCGATGCCCTGCAAAATGCCGCCCTCTGCCTGTACACGGGTCAGGTTGGGGTTGATGGGGGTGCCGCAGTCCACGCAGGCGTCAAATTCCAGCACTTTCACCTCGCCGGTCTCGGTGTCTACTTCCACCTCGGCAGCACCGACCATATACGGCGGCGGCGACAAAGGCGAGGTATGAGTCTCGGTGAATTCCAGCGGGATCTTATGGCCAAACTGGGAAGCAAAGGCGATCTCGGACAGGGTCTTTTGGCGGGTGGGGTCAGCGCTTTCAAACACGACTTTGCCGTCAAACTCCACGGCATCCGCCGGGCAGTCCAGCAGCTCTGCGCCCAGTTTGCAGATCTGTTCCCGCAGCTTCATGGCGCACTTTTCGGTGGCCTTGCCGGTGACATAAGTGGTGCTGGAAGCGTAGGAGCCGGAATCGTAGGGGGAAGAATCCGTATCCGCACCAAAGACGGTAATGTTATCCAGCGGGCAGTCCAGAACCTCGGCAGCGATCTGCGCCAGCGTGGTGTCGCAACCGGTGCCCATATCGGCTGCACCGATTATAAGGGTATAAAAGCCGTCATCGTTCAGTTTGAGGGTAGCACTGCCCACGTCCATGCCGGAAATACCGGAGCCCTGCATGGCCATACCCATACCCACGGCACGGATCTTGCCGTTGCCCATATCCCGGGCGGGATACTTGTGCTCCCAGTCGATCATCTCGCGTACCTTGAGTACGCACCGGTCCAGTGCGCAGCTGGTATTTACTGCGCCGTAGTAGGCGGGCATCACATCGCCCTCCTGCACGGTGTTCTTCAGGCGCAGTGCAATGGGGTCCATGTTCAGCTTGTGCGCCAACTCGTTCACGGCAGATTCCACCGCAAACAGACCCTGTGTAGCACCATAGCCGCGGTATGCACCGGCAGACATGTGGTTGGTGTACACCACATCGCTGACAAAACGGAATGCCTCGGCCTTGCCGTACAGCGGAATGGACTTATGACCGGACAGACCCACGGTAGTGGGGCCATGCTCACCGTAAGCACCGGTGTTAGACAGGGTGTACAGGTCAATGCCCTTCACAATACCGTCCTTGGTCGCACCCAGACGGACGTGCATCTCCATCTCATGGCGCGGCGAAGAAGCCGTCTGGCTTTCCACACGGCTGAAGATGAGCTTGGAGGGCTTTTTGGTCATCCAAGTCACAAAGGCCGGGTAAACCTCGCTGACAGCAGTCTGCTTTGCGCCAAAACCGCCGCCGATGCGGGGCTTAGAAACACGCACCATGGATTTGGGGATATGCAGTGCATTGGCGATGTTGCGGCGGGCATGGAAAACGATCTGGGTAGAGCTGAGCACATTCAGCCGCCCGTAAGTATCAATGGAGCAATAGGTGCGGAAGGTTTCCATCATGGCCTGCTGGCAGGCCTTGGTGTGGTACACATGGTCGATGACCACATCGCACCCGGCCAGCACAGCGTCGATATCACCGTTGCCGCATTCATCATGAGCGCAGAGGTTGCGTTTGTTGTCGGCGCCCACGGGGGCAAGGCTTTCCCAGTTATCCTCCGGGTGCACAAGGATAGGATTATCCTTTGCGGTGTGAAAATCCAGCACGGCTTCCAGCACCTCATAATCTACTTTAATGAGCTTGAGCGCCTTGTCCACGCACTTTTCGTCCTTACCGGCTACGATGGCCACCACGTCTCCCACGAAGCGGACGTGGCGATCGATGAGCAGACGGTCGTAGGGGCTGGCTTCCGGGTAGGTCTGGCCGGCCTGCGTGTAGCGGCGGGCGTCCTGCGGCACATCCTCCCATGTAAAGATGGCCTCGATGCCGGGCACCTTCTTGGCCACAGCGGTGTCGATGCTCTTCACGATGGCGTTGGCGTGGGGGGAGCGCAGGAGCTTGACGATGAGGCAGTCGGCGGGGACGAGGTCGTCCATATAGACGGGCTGGCCCGTCACCAGCTGCATGGCGTCCTTCTTGCGCACAGGCTGGTTCACAGTTTTCATTGGGCAGCCTCCTTTGATTTTTTCCACGCCAAAAAGTTCTGGATCCCGCGCAGCTGGCCTTCGTACCCGGAGCAGCGGCAGAGGTTTCCGGCGAGATATTCCTTGATCTCCTCCTCGGTGGGATATTCCTTCTCCCGGAAGAGGGCGAGGGCGTTCATGATGAAACCCGGGTTGCAGAAGCCGCACTGCTCTGCACCCTGATCGGCGATGAAGGCGCCGAACTCGGCGGCTTCGTCCTGCAGGCCCTCGAGGGTGGTCACTCTGCGGCCGTCGGCCCGGACGGCGAGGACAGAGCAGGACAGCACCGGCTTGTCGTCGAGAAAGACGGTGCACAGGCCGCAATTGGAGGTCTCGCAGCCCCGCTTGACGCTCAGGCAGCCGTGGCTGCGCACAAAGTCGATGAGCAGCGCGTCAGGCGCAACGTCGGCGGTGAGCTTCTTATTATTTAAGGTAAGTGTGATCTGCATGGTGTTCCCCTTCCTCAGCCTTCCAGACGGCAGACGGCGCGTTTGGTCAGCACGCCGGCCAGATGGCGGCGGTATTCGGCGCCGCCGCGAAGATTGCTTTCGGTCTTGATGTC
>OHKP01000452.1_pt1 | contig 24457 bp, 20 predicted proteins | sample 1568861 | NCBI WGS metagenome assembly OHKP01 (sample SAMEA3879524, study PRJEB24766) | human gut metagenome | biome: human-associated habitat; feature: feces | place: USA | collected 1985/1987 | reverse complement strand
ATGAAATAAATGAATTAATATTATGTGCAGAGCAAAAATATGCTATGTAGGAATTTTTCATTTTGATTCTATAAAAATTAATATCTCACAAGTTGAAAAATAAGATGTTTTATAGAATTTACATGGGTTATATATAACAGGAAAGGATATCTTATGGCTTTAGAAAATAAACTTAATATTACAGATTCTACAGAACTGGCCAGAATGGAAGAAAAGATTAGCAAGAAAAAAGCCGTAGAATTATTTGAAAATGGATATCTGGATGCATATGAAGTTGGATCTTTTCAGATGCTGGCAGCAATTCATAGATATTTATTTGATGAAATATATGATTTTGCAGGCAAAATAAGAAATGTAAATGTTGCAAAAGGTAATTTTAGATTCGCTCCGTTTATGTATTTGCAGGCAGCAATAGAAAATGTTGAAAAGATGCCACAGTCAACATTTGATGAGATTATAGAAAAATATGTGGAGATGAACATTGCGCACCCATTTCGAGAAGGAAATGGACGAAGCACACGAATATGGCTGGATTTAATTTTAAAGAGAGAACTGAAAAAGGTTATTGACTGGAGTAGAGTTGATAAAGAAGATTATTTGCTCGCTATGGAGAGAAGTCCAATTAAAGACATTGAGATAAAATATGTCTTAAAACAGGCTTTGACAGATAGGATAGATGATAGAGAAGTGTATATGAAGGGTATAGACCATAGTTATTATTATGAAGGTTATACCATATATAAGGCAGAAGATTTATAAAAAGTAGAAAAACAAAGATCATCCCTGCAACCAAACACCAAAATATTCAACAACTTATATCACACTACATTAGAATTAGCTGCTCAATTCCGCACTCACATGACCAGACGACCAGTCTGTAAAAGAATGTGAAGCGGAACTGAAGCAACACTTCACCTCCATCAATCCCGTTCAAATAAATCTCTTGTGTAGACCTTTTCCCGGACATCGTCGAGATCAGAATTATACCGATTGGCGATGATCGCCTGCGACATGGATTTAAAAGCAGTTAAGTCATTTACTACCTTGCTTCCGAAGAAGGTTGTTCCATTTTCCAGTGTCGGTTCATAGACGATGACGGTTGCCCCTTTGGCTTTGATTCGTTTCATGACACCCTGAATGCTGCTCTGGCGGAAATTGTCAGAGTTGCTTTTCATTGTCAGTCGATATACGCCGATAGTACATTCTTTTTCGCGGTTCGCAGAATAATTTCCATTATGATTATAGTCATAGTATCCGGCAAGATTCAGAACACGGTCTGCAATAAAATCTTTTCTGGTGCGGTTGCTTTCTACGATCGCACTCATCATATTCTGTGGAACATCATTGTAATTTGCAAGAAGCTGTTTTGTATCTTTTGGCAGACAATAACCGCCGTAGCCGAAGGATGGATTGTTGTAATGACTGCCGATTCGGGGATCGAGACAGACACCATTTATGATGTCCCTGGTGTTTAGCCCTTTGGTTTCCGCATAGGTATCAAGTTCATTGAAGTAGGATACGCGTAGAGCCAGATAGGTGTTTGCAAATAATTTCACGGCTTCCGCTTCGGTAAATCCCATGAATAGCGTTTCGATATTTTCTTTTATGGCGCTTTCCTGTAAGAGTGCAGCAAATGTATGCGCAGCCTCGACCAGACGGATGTCATTCTTATCCGTAGATACAATGATACGGCTTGGGTACAGATTGTCATATAAAGCCTTTGATTCCCGAAGAAATTCAGGACTGAACAGGATATTTCTGGTGTGATATTTTTTACGGACAGATTCTGTGTAGCCGACCGGGATCGTGGATTTGATAACCATGATGGCATCGGGGTTTACATCCAGAACAAGCTCGATCACGGATTCTACAGCAGATGTATCAAAATAATTTCTTGTGCTGTCATAGTTCGTCGGAGCGGCGATAACAACGAAGTCTGCATCTTTATACGCCATAGCTCCATCTGTTGTGGCAGTCAGATCCAAGTCTTTTTCAGCCAGATATTTCTCGATATATTCGTCTTGGATCGGGGATTGACGTTTATTTATCATGTCTACTTTTTCAGGAATAATGTCAACAGCGGTCACATGATTGTGCTGTGCAAGCAGCGTGGCAATAGACAATCCGACATATCCGGTTCCGGCGATAGCAATCTTTAATGGCGATGGAGAAGGATATTTCACAGGTAGGTCGCTGATAAATAATTCTGTGATATCAAAGTGTAACACATCTCCAAGAGCTTCTAACTGCCCGATCGATGGCATAAAATCCTGTTTCTCCATACGAGAGATCAGAGAGCGGTTGATTCCGGTTTCGGCAGCAAGCTGTGCCTGAGTCATATGCTGTTGTTTACGTAATCTTATAATAGTATCTGCAAGCTGTGCAGTAGATAATTTCTTCATAATGTTCTCCTTAATAAAATGTTATTTATAGTAACAAAAAGAAAAATGTCTGATATAATCGGATTGACGAAAGATATACTGTGCTTTCTGTATATTACATTATCATTCTATTTTAAATAAGACAATAGTAAAAACAAAAAACATGAACAGAATGTTATATAAATTGTTTTTTAAAATAACACGGATAGAACGAGAATTTTTACATCAGTGATCATATGAAAAAATAGAGTATGCGGATAAATGGAGAAAGATGGAATTATTTCTATAGACAAAAGGATATTTTAAAGATACAGTATAGTTATGAATAAAATAGGAATATGGGAGGAAAAAAATGAGAAATTACAGATTCAAATTTACAATAGCATTAGGAATCGGAGCCATATGCGGAATGCTTTGGACTCCGGTTAAGCTTGTTCATGCAGAGCAGCAGGCATCGAATATTATAGCTGAGGCAGAGGCGGATCAGGAGCCGGCAGCAGGATATGTAAGAATAGAAGAAAATAGTTCGGGACCGGAGTTGTATTCCGATTATGATATAGCTATGTATAGCACTGACAGTACAACACAGAGCGGAACATGGGAGAATATATCATGGAGCCTTTCCGGTACCACGCTTACGATATCAGGAAGTGGCGATATGCCGGATGCTGATTCATCAAATAAAGCACCATGGATTACATTCAATGTTGAGAAAGTTATAATCCAGAGAGGTATTACAGGTATAGGAAGCCGGAATTTTTTACAGATGTCATCGATTACATCGGTAAGTTATCCGGATACATTGACAAAGATCGGAGATGCCGCCTTTTATGAGTGCTATGGACTGACAGAGATTGTATTGCCATCTGGTGTGAATACAGTTGGCAGTGGTGCATATTGTGATTGTTCGGCTGTAACAAAGATTGTAACGCCGGGTGCCACAAGCCTGGAATCTTATGCGTTCCAGGGAACAAGTGCTGTAACATATGAAATACCTGCAGGTATCACATCTATTTCACCATTAGTGTTTTTCGGAAATACCACGATAGAGAGTTATACAGTTGCAGTGGGAAATCCATCCTATATTGCACAGAATGGTATTGTATATTCAAAGGATGGAACAGTGCTTGTTATGTATCCGTTCCAAAGCAGAGTCGGAACCTTTGCGATACCGGCAAATGTAAAGGAGATTGGAGCATATGCATTTTATAATGTAAGAGGTTTAAATTCAGTAGACTTTGCAAATGTAACTACGCTGGGGGAAGGAGCATTCTATCGTTCTCAGTTATCGGGAACATTGACGATTTCAGATAAGATCAGCGAAGTCGGTTATTTTGCATTTGAGCAATGTAATATGCTCACAGCCGTAAAATTTGGCAGTGGATTAAAAGAGAGTTCCTATTCTATGTTTGAAGAGTGTGAAAATATAAGCTCTATTGATTTTGGCGGATTAACAACACTTGGAATGCGGACATTTTTAGGATGTTCGGGATTGACTGAAATAACGCTTCCTGCGACGATGAAGGAATGGGGAGGGTCGGTATTTAACAGCTGCCGTAACCTTAAGACATTCCGTGGATTAGGACTGGAATCAATAGCTTATGCTGATTTTGCACAGTGCTATTCACTGACGGATGTATACCTTCCAAACGTAAAGATTATATATCGTCAAGCATTTGCAAATTGCCCGTCTCTTCAGTCGATAACACTTCCGGCTTCAACGCAATTTGTTGATGAGAATGCATTTTCTTCAACTGTTATCATAAATTGCGAGAATAAGGATCTGGTCAAATTCGGCGCAAATGGACTTCGATATGTGGAGACCATACGGATTACCGGAAAACGTGACTATACAAAAGCATTTGAAGTATTGACGAAGGTGAATGAAGAAAGAGCAAAAAATGGATTACCTGCATTGACTATGGATACGGGTCTTTTGGAAACTGCTATGGTTAGAGCGGGCGATCAGGCTGTATTATTCTCTCATACCAGACCGGATGGAGCATCCTGTTTTTCAGCAGATAAGAATATGATAGCAGAAAATATAGCAATCAATCAGACAACGTCTGAATCTGTAATGGATAGCTGGATGAATTCAACAGGTCATAGAGAAAATATTTTAGATGAAGATTATACTTCCATAGGTGTTGGATGTTTTTATATTAATGGAACTTATACATGGGTACAATGCTTTGGATCAAAGGTGACACAGGAAGCAGTTAAACAGGAAGACCGGATGGTAATACAGAGTGTCAATATCCCCAAAGGCGAATTTACAGAGGCGGTTACCACTGCAGGCATAATGTGGGGAGATGCTGAGACTTATTTATATAAATTTAAAATACAGACAGACGCAGATTCCTATGTAGTTGGGAAGCACACGAATGCGAAAATGATGCTGATAAACCCGGGATTTGAGATCTATTGTCCATTTACAAGCAGCAATATAACATGGACATCGGACAAAAAGAGTGTTGCCACCATAGACTCAAATGGAAAAATTTCATTTGTAGGAAGTGGTAAGGTAAAGATTACAGGTAAGACAGGATATTATCAGGCGTCGATTACTTTAACTGTAAAAGAAAATAAAAAATCGGATCAGTCTGCGAAAACCACACCTGTCCTGAAACTGAAAAATAAAACTGTCACCTATACGGGAAAGAAAAAGAAGATAGATGCTGCTGTTGTAAAAGGAAAAGCAGGAGCAATCGCATATCGGTATTATTCAGATGCTAAGTGTAAAAAGAAACTGGCATCATATCCATATAAAGTTGGAACTTATTATGTAGTGGCAGTTGCAAAGGCAACGAAAAACAGCAACACGGCCAGATCCAATGTCGCAAAACTTGTGATCAAGAAATCAAACACAATGAAATTAAATGTCACCTCAAAAAAATATAAGGTGAAAAAAGCAACCGGAAAACTGGGAAGTAAGCATACCTTTACAGTTGGTGTTAAGAAAGCTAAGGGAAAGGTAACGTATTCCGTTGCTAAAAAAGCAAAAAAATATATTACTGTTACAAAAAAGGGACGCGTAACAGTAAAGAAGGGAACACCACGAGGAACCTATACCGTTACGGTTAAAGCAAAGGGCACCTCTCTATATAGGAGCAAAACGAAAAAGGTAACGATCAAGGTTTCATAAACGTGATAAATGAAATATGAAAAACAAAAAATCCTTTCTGTATGTGATGTTAACAATCGCATTTCCTATCGCATTACAGAATTTATTAACTACAACAGCCAGTATGGTAGATACGATCATGATCGGAAGACTGGGAGAGTCGTGTGTGGCAGCAGTTGGTATCTGTTCGCAGATCAGCTCACTGTTCTTTAGCTGCTACTGGGGCTTCGCCAGTGCGTCAATCCTGTTCTTTTCCCAGTACTGGGGAGCGGATGATGAAAAGGGAATTAACCGTACATTCGGTATCACTTTCATCTGTATGGCAATCGTGGGATTTGCATTTGCATCTCTGTGTATTATCAGACCGGAATTCTTATTGGGGGTATATACAGATAAAGAAGTATTTATCCGGATCGGAAAGCCGTATATGCGGATCGTCGGATGGGCATATCCGCTTCAGGTATTTGCTGTACTTATCAGCTTCCTGCTACGGTCAACAGAGCGGGTGAAAGCACCGCTTATCTGTTCCATCGTAGGATTGGTAGTGAATTTCTGTTTGAACTTTGTATTGATATACGGTAAATTCGGCGCACCGAAAATGGGTGCAGCCGGTGCAGCAGTCGGAACACTTGCATCTGCAATCATCAATTTATTACTGCTGTTTATCTATCTGATGCGTTCAGAATGCAAGGTGCGGATTCGTCTGAGTCAGATGTTCTTATTCCATGGCGGATTTATCAAAGTATATCTGTCAAATGCATTTCCGATCCTTTGCAATGAACTGTTTTATGGAGTAGGACAAATGCTGATCAATATTGTGATCGGACATCAGAATGAATCCGCGATTGCGGCTATGGCGGCGTTCCGTGTCTGCGAGGGCTTTGTCTATGCATTCTTCGGTGGTTTGTCAAATGCCACCAGTGTTGTGATCGGACAGTCTGTCGGCGCCGGTGACCATAAGGGAGCATACCGGTTTATGAAGCGGTCGGCATTATTCTGTCCGGCAGTTACTTTCGGGATTGTGCTGATCTGTGCGTTATTGCATGAACCGCTGTTTGGCTTATTTGGACTGGGTGATCAGGCACTTCGGTATGGCATGTATATGTTATATATTTACCTGTTTTTCGGTGCCGTTCGAACCTGTAACTATATTATGAATGAGGGATATCGGGCAGCAGGTGAGACGAGAGTCGGAACCTATGTGGAGATTGGCGGTTTATTCCTGGTCAGCGTTCCGGCGACATGGATCGCAGGCATGGTCTTACATCTGCCTTTCCTTGCGGTATTCTCATTTGTATATACGGATGAGCTGGTGCGTCTGGCAATCGAGCTTGTTTATACCAGATCAGGCAAATGGGTGAAGCCGGTTACGGAAGCCGGAAGAAAGACCCTGCCGGAGTTCAAAGATTGGTTAAAGAACCGTAATAATCGTAAACGAAATGCAACATCTATAACGAATAATTAAGCTGACAAAACGGGATGACAAGCATATACTTTTTGTATTCGAAAACAGCCGAGGAAAGGCATTGTGATGAGAGTCGCAATAAGAATTCCGAAAATGTATTTATAAATGAATGCAGGAGGATTTTAAACATGAGAAAGAATATAACGCAATCAGGAAAAATCGTGACAGCAGTACTTGCAGCAACGCTTGCAGCCGGTTTGCTGGCTGGATGTAATGGTGAAAGATCAAAGTCGACAGAAAAGACGAAAGGAACAACGGAGGTATCAACCGAAGTAACGACAGAGAAGACAGAAGCTCAGACAACAGAGACAGTCAGCACAGAAGCCGAGACTGAGACACAGACAACAGAGGCGGCTTCTTCTGAAGAAGATACCGGTACAACAGAGGCTGAAGCTTCTACAACGGAAGCACAGTCGGAAGATGTGTCATCTCTGCCGGGTACTTATCCGATGGATATGGTATTTAGCAGTGGAGCCGGTGGGTGGAGTACAACGCTCACGTTATCTGAGGATGGATCATTTACGGGAGCATTTTCCGATTCGGAAATGGGAGAAAGAGATGAGAATGATTATCCAAATGGAACGGTGTATTTCTGTAATTTCAGCGGACAGTTTGCAAATATCAAAAAAGTAAATGATTATACATATTCCATGACGCTTGACAGCGTTGTTATTGATAAAGAAGCAGACCGAATAGAAGATGGTATCCGTTATAAAGAAGGAGAGCCATCCGGCATGGACAGCGGAACAGAGATTTATTTCTATACTCCGGATGCACCTGTCTCAGAATTGCCTGACGGATTCTTGTCCTGGTGGCAGACTCGTTCTACTGATGCAACTACGCTTGGATGTTATGGAATCTATAATAAGTCCGCTGATGCCGGATTCTTCCAGTAAACCGGCAGAAAATTCGAAAGAAGCGATCAATAACAAAGAACACATGAATTAAATAGTAAAAAGGAAAAGGCTTTGCCGGGAACAAGATAATTTCTGAAGAATAGTTTTCAGGATATGAGTTGTTTCGACAAAGTCTTTTTTATTTAAAATAATTGGCTGAGTTTAAAAATTATTGAGAAAATATATTGATAGGAAGATATTGGTAATATATAATCAGCTCATAAAGTTAAAACATATTAAACCTATGAGATAAGCAGGAATTAAAACATAGGAGGTTCGATCATGACATATGAAAACAGTAAGATAAACAGAAAATATGATATGGGAATGTGTTGTTGCTGTTGTCAGACTGTATGGATGAATACGGTTTATTTTTCATATGCATGATAGACGATAGATTGAGATTACGATAAGTGAGCAAGGCAGTTGTCTACATGCATAAGGCAGCTGCCTTTTCTTTATAACAATGAGAAAATGCAGCATTTGGCGTGGATTGTTCAGTGGAAGATGCATTAAAGAAGATAATATTTTATTACAACCGGATAGATCGCCATAAAAAATAATTTTGTACTTGATAAATCCTATAGAAATAGTATACTACAATACAAACGACAATTTATCATGTTTGCAGAAAAAATAGATGAGATTCAGATGATGCATAGAAGTATGGAATCATTTGAATCAGATAACAACGACAGGGAGGTCAAGATGAAGATATCAACAAAAGGAAGATATGCGATAAAACTGATGTTGGATCTGGCCACCTATTATAATGGTGAGCCGGTTAAGATAAAGGATATTGCAAGAAGACAGCATATTTCAGACAAATATCTGGAGCAGATCGTTGCAATATTAAATAAGGCATCACTGGTAAAAAGTGTCCGTGGAGCGCGTGGAGGATACATGTTATATGCTTCACCGGAGAATTATACGGTGAGGCAGATATTAGAAACGGTAGAAGGAAGTCTGGCACCTGCTGACTGTGTAGGCGCTAACGCAGCCTACTGCGAAAACAGAAGTATGTGTGTCAGCGTACTGATCTGGGAGAAACTCGATCAGGCAATACAGGATGTATTAGAGGGCATCACATTAGCCGATCTCGTCGATTGGCAAAACAACCTGATGGTAGATCAATACGTTATTTAATATATGATAGACATTTGCGAAATCCATGGAGCAGATAATGATTAAGCATCTTGACTTACCAAAACAGGGGCATTTGAGTCCGCCGGTTCTTAGGTGGTGCGCAAGCAGCATCTTAGTACCGCTGCAGGACTCAACGAGCGGAAGCGTCCCCTGGTTGGTAATGTCAAAGGTGATTAATCATTGTGATATAGATATAGTTACAAATGTCCAATAATTAAAGAGAGGTAGCAAACATGGCAAATGTTCAATATTCCGGTGTGCGTGAGAGCAGATCCGGCAGGGTCAACGACCTTGGCACGACAGGAAAAGAAGTAGAAGAAAATTACAAAAGGGTGCCTGAAGCGAGCAGATCAAAGCTTTGCACAGGGCTGCGAGGGATGTACGATCATGGTGCCGATCCATTGTGAGGGCTTCATGTCCAAGATCTGCGCATCGGGTTTTGATGCCACATTTCACTCTGAAAAATTCAGAAAGAAATGTGGTATTTTTTTGTTCTAAATTTCATTTGTCATGCATACATTATAACTATCAGAAGTGTGTAACATCCTACTTTAGGTATCAGATCATATCAGAAAAGCAGATGCTTTTCGAGTATTGGCAGATGATGGAACTGACAGGTGAAAATGGTTACAGATGACATATGCATGAGGTGAATCGGTTTGGAAAAAAGCAGAGAGAATGAAATATTGAAGATATTATCCGTAGCGTTAAGGAGAATATTTTCGAGTGAGATATATGATTATAACAAGCTTCAGGAGATAAGGCTTAGGATGAATGAACCCTTGATCGTGATCTATGATAATCGGGAATATTTTGTGACGGAGAAGGGAAAGCGAACCACAGAATGTAAGAAAGCATATATGGTAGCACCTGCCGATATAAGGGAAACGCTGGAATATATCAGTAACTATTCACTCTATGCATATGAGGATGAGATCCGGCAGGGATTTATAACGATTCAAGGGGGACATCGTGTAGGGCTTGCAGGAAAAGTCATTCTGGAATCTGGAATGATCAAGAGTGTCAGACATATATCATTTATCAATATCCGTTTGTCACATCAGGTTAAGGGATGCTGTAAGAAGGTTCTTCCGTACATAATAAATGGAAATGAGACATTTCATACACTGATCATTTCCCCACCGCGATGTGGCAAAACCACACTTCTTAGAGATATGATCCGGATGTTGTCGGATGGATTTCCAGGATTCAAAGGAAATACTATCGGTGTCGTAGATGAACGATCTGAGATCGGAGCCTGTTATAAAGGCGTACCACAAAATGATATCGGCATACGGACGGATATTCTTGACTGTTGTCCAAAATCATATGGAATGCTGATGTTGATCCGTTCGATGTCACCGCAGATCATAGCGGTGGATGAGATTGGCAGCCGAGATGATATCGATGCGATCTACAGCGTGATCAACTGCGGCTGTAAGCTGATCGCAACCGTACATGGCAATTCCATTGATGATATCAGGAATCGTCCGGGACTACGGAAGCTGGTCGATGAGAGGGTATTTGAACGATATATCGTGCTGAGCAATCGCAAACGGACAGGAGAGATCCGGACGATATTTGACGATCGGGGAAGTGTTCTCTTTATGGCAGAGGATGAACGCCTGACATCGGCATATGAAAATGAAGCGGCTGTAGCAGAACTGTCATAAGTGCAGGGAGGCGTACATATGTTATATATAAAGATTCTTGGAATGCTTCTGGTGATCACAGCTTCCTATGGGATAGGAAAGACGATAGGAGTTTATCAGAACCGGCGCGTGGAAGATATCTACGAGCTTCTGATATTTGTCCGGATGGCAAATGGGCATCTGGCATACAGTGCATCGGAGATCACCGAGATCATTCGGGAAGGATCGGATAAAGCAGGGGGAAGGATCGGAGACTGGCTTGCCGGGCTGGCTTTGCAGTTTCGGACGGAAGAATATGCTTCTTCTTTTGAGCAGATCTGGACAGGCAGTATCGGAAGTCTGATGGAATACAGCTATCTGACGAATGCACAGATCGGTGCGGTAAAAGAGCTCGGAAAATGGCTGTGTTATATGGATATCGATATGCAGATCAGGAATCTGAAGCTGTGGGAGCAGAACATGCAGACAGAGTATGAAGAACAAAAGGACAGAGCACACAGGATAAATAAAGTATCCAGGTCACTTGGATTACTCGGAGGGATCTTTTTGATAATACTGATAGGGTAAGGGTGGCAGGAGCTTATGACGATACAGTTATTATTGAAGATAGGTGCGGTAGGAATCCTTGTAGCACTGTTGAATCAGATATTAAAGCATTCGGGGAAGGACGAGCTGGCATTCCTGCTGAATCTGGCAGGACTTATCCTTGTACTTTCGTGGATCATTCCATATATCGTAGAATTCTTTAATGACATTATGAAGCTTGTAAATATCGGTGGATAGGGGAGAAAAGGCATGAGTCTTGTTACGGTATGTATGGCATCGGTTCTGGTCGTTTTAGTAGCGATAAAACTAAAGAAAATGAATGCAGAATACAGCACGCTCTTAAGTATTGGAGCGTGTTTATTTATTGTCAGCTTTATCATAGGGAGACTTGGAAATGTACTGGATTCCATCGACCGCATCACCGGGTACATCAATATCAATATGGAGTATATATCAATCCTGCTTAAGATGCTTGGCATTTCCTATATCTGTGAATTTGCGACAAATATCTGTAAGGACGCAGGCTATGGAGCGATCGCTTCGCATATTGAGCTTGCCGGACGGGTGACAATGGTGGTGATGAGTCTGCCGATCCTGTTCCATGTGATCGATATGGTTGTTCGTCTGATGGGGTAGAACTATGAGAGGACAAAAAGCGAAAATGATTATAGCAGGCATTGTGGCAGGACTGATCTTAATCGCAGTGGTGTTATTTGCCGGGAAGAAGCAGAAAACATTTGCTATGCAGGAATCGGGTAATGGAAGACCACCCGGGTTTGTCCCAGAACTTATAAATACCGAACCGGGAGAGTTTGCTGGATATCGAAGATCGGATATGAAAATGGCAGATGTGGATACAGATATATCGGATGTTGATGAGACGGATCTGGGACTTGATGAAAACGCTTTTGACGAAATGGACATGTTGACAGAAGAACAGGCAGGACTCTCTTTTCGGGAGGTCATATCCTATATTCGAAACGGAGACCTTCAGGGGCTTCTTGACTACAGTCTGGAAACAATACAGCAGACACTTACAGGGGAGATAAAAAGCAATAACCGCCTGCTCCTTCAGCTTCTTGCCGTTGTCATTCTTGGTTCGGTATTCACGAATCTGTCCGGAAAGTTTGGGAAGATGGTAGGTGGAAACGGCTTCTTCGTCACCTATCTGATGGTGGTATCCATCCTGCTCGGAATGTTTGCGATCGTTTCCGATATAGCGGTGTCGGCAGTCTCGGATCTTACGGATCTGATGATCACCTTTATACCTGCTTATACGTTGGCTGTCTCCTATACAAATGGTGCAGGCACGGCGGAATTTACCTATCAGATCACGGTGCTGATCATTTTTCTGTGTGAGAAGGTGATCGTTCAGATCGTATTTCCGCTTACCAAATGCAGTGGCGTGGTCGGACTTGTGAATAAGTTAAATGCCGAGGATCATTTTTCAAGGACAGTTACGTTATTAAGGAATATTGCAGGATGGATCCTGAAAACCATGTTTGCAGTCGTAACCGGAATGAATGTGATAAAGGGACTGATCGTTCCATCAGTGGATAAGCTGGAGAGAAATGCCGTCTTAAAAGCTTTCGGTATGCTGCCGGGTGGAAATACAGTTAAGAATGTTTCGGATATCCTGCTCGGTTCGGGCATGGTTTTAAAAAATGCGATCGGGATTGCGGGTGCAGTCGTCGTATTGCTGGCGGTGCTTCTGCCGGTTACCAAGATTGCAGTGATCTATCTGACTCTTCGTATCGTATCTGCATTTGTGCAGCCCTTGGGAGATAAACGGTTTTCCGACGGCATTAACATTATGGCACAGACCATCGGACTGATGCTGCGTGGCATCTGGTGTGCTTCCTTTTTATTTATCATCTCCCTCACACTCATGACGTTGCTTGCGAGGTGAAAAGCAGGTTGTCCATCCGGGTACATGCATAACCGTTTTTCAGAAATTGGGGGAAAGGAGTGCTGGATGTTGTTAGCCTGGATCAAAAATATCGTGCTTTTTATATTGTTTTCTTCTCTGGTATTTTTCTTGCTTCCGGATGAGAAATACAGAAAATACATGCAGACGGCGGTTGGTTTTGTACTGGCGATCATTGTTCTGACGCCTGTATTAAGTGCGGGAGGGTTAAATGATATTTTGAGCTTTGACTATTATTATGAATCCGTTGCAGGGGCACCAGGAAATGGAGATGTCACATATTATACAGATGTCATGGAGACTATGATCGAAGATCATTTACGGGATCTATTTCAATTGGACAGTAAGGTGGCGATCACCTTTGATGAGAATTACACGATCACAGCGGTTGAGGTTGATGTTGCGGTCGGAGAATTAGATACAAAGAATGACATTGAAGACAATGTTGTAAGTGAAAAAACAGCAGAGAAAGAGGAATCATTCGATCGTGCAGCAGACACAATAGAAAAAGAGAGCGTATCAGGAATTGCAGCAGATACAATCGTGGATGCAGCAAAACTCCGTCAGGAGATCGCAAAAGAGTATAAGATCAGTGAGGACAGGATCAAAGTATTTATAAATGGATATCAGACAAAATAACATGTACTAAAAGCGGACATGTTACATATAATGGAGTGAGAGAGCATGGAAGGAATATGGAATAACATCAAACAAAAGCTGCAGGAACTGAAAAAAGATAAAAATGCGGCACTTCGAAAGTGCATGGGAATTTTGATTGCAGGTATTTGTCTGCTGGTCATTCTCTGGCCGTCTGATAAGAAAAACGGATTTTCCGGACTTGATGCTTTAACCGGAACGAAACAGGACAAAACGTCCGGTGGAGTGACCGGAAAGCAACAGAACGGGGAGTCTGCTTCGGACAATGGACAGGAAACTTCCGGAGAAATATTATCGGCAAACAGCGGCTATGAAGATTATATAGCATTTCAGGAGGAGAAGCTGCGAGGGATACTGTCTCAGGTGAAAGGCGTCGGAACGGTAAGTGTCATGATCACATCAAAAGATGGAGGCGAGAAGATCATAGAGAAGGATGTGACGAAGTCCGATAGTGAGTCAGATGGCAGCAGTCAGAAGAGCAGGAGTGAGACTTCTGTTATGACAAATGCAGACAGCGGCGAATATCCCTATGTGAGCAAAACACTGGAACCGGAGATTGAGGGAGTTCTGGTCAGTTGTACGGGGGCTTCCGATCCGACGATTGCGATAAAAATAACCGAAGCGGTTCAGGCATTATTTGATGTTCCGGCGCATAAGATAGTTGTATTAGAACAAGAATAAAGCATGGAGGATATGGATGAAGAAAAAGATCTTTAAGAAAAACCGTCTGGTAATACTTGCCTTGTCGGTTATGATCGGAGTTGCAGGTTATCTGAATTTCAATGCAGGGAAAAGAGACGACCTGTTGCGCCAAAAGGCAAAGGAGACAAATGCGGATGCCGAAGTTATCAGCTATGACAGCGATAAAGCGGATGCTACGGAAGATGGACTTACAGATCAGGCAGACAAAGAAACGATGGGCATTTCTGACAATACAGAAGTGGGAGAAGCTGCATCGGAGAATACCGATACTACATATCTGGAACAGGCAGCTCTTGAAGAAAATGTAGAATTGAACAGTGATGAGGAGGATATCGGAGAAGCTGTTCTTACAAGTGCTCAGACCATGAAAAGTAATCTTGCGACTGCAAAACTGAACCGGGAGCAGAGCCGCGCAAGAAGCAAAGAAGCATTACTTGCGATCATCAACGATGAAACGATGGACAGTGCAGCAAAAGATGAAGCAGTAAACAGTTATGTAAAACTTACCGATACGATCGAGAAAGAAACAGATGCAGAAACCGTCTTGACAGCCAAAGGCTACACTGACTGCATCGTAACCGTAAATGATGATACCGTCGATGTTACACTTCCTGTTGCAAACCTGTCCGATACCGAACGGGCACAGGTAGAAGACATTGTAACCAGAAAAACTGGCTATGACGTATCCCAGCTTGTAATAACAGTTGCCGAAGATAAGTAGGAATACACCTGCTGGGTTTATGACATAAATATGATGCCCTATATAAATGACTTGCTGCGCTTTCGCATCAAAGCGCATCTGACGACACTATAATAAGAACCGGATACCCCATTGTAAATGACTTGCTGTGCTTTCGATTCGAAGTAAATGCCCTATTCGTAAATACTCCTGTGCAACTCGCCTTCGGCTCAAACAGGCACCCGTATTTACTGGCAATTTACTTCTCCTGTCGAAATGCTCGCAGATGTCATGTTACAAGGGGTATCCGGTTCTTGTTATAGTGCCTGTCTGAAGATATAAAAGATTATAGTGCCTGTTGGAGAAATAATTCAAATACAAATTCCCTCTATAGAATGATCCTTGTGAGGATTTCGATATGAGGTGCACATTGCCAGTAAATACGGGTGCCTGTTTGAGCCGTAGGCGAGTTGGCACAGGAGTATTTACGAATAGGGCATGTGCAGCGAATCGGAACCGCAACAAATCATTTATAGAGGGGATTTGATTTGTATTATCCACCAACAGGCACAATGGAAAAACTGCACAAAAACAACTGGATATTTTGTATAAATAGAATGTGTTACCTTGTTTTTATGTAGGGCGTCAGATATAATTAAGCTATATGTCTATATAGCAGAAAAAGACGTAGAATTACATAAAAAACAAGTTTTTTTACAGGGAGGTATGAATGAAAAACGGAAGAACAACAATGATAAAAAGGTTTTTTGCCTTGGTTCTGGCATTTGCGGTAGCTGTCTCGATCCTGACAGTACCGGTACAGGAATCGTATGCAGCCGGTGGCAAAGTAAAAACGGTGGCAGTCACAAACCTGCCGGCAAAACAGCTTACACTCAAAAAGGGTAAGTCATTTACTCTGAAAACGAAAGTAAGCGTTTCCGGTAAAAAGGTATCAAAAGCAGTTACCTATAAGACCAGTAACAAGAAAGTTGCTACTGTTAATGCAAAGGGTAAGATCACGGCGAAGAAAAAAGGAACCGCTACGATTACCATTTACTCTAAAGCAGATAAGAAAAAGACGTGTAAGATCAAGGTAACAGTCGGAACGCCTGTTACAAAGGTGAAACTGAATAAGACAAAGGCGAATTTAAATGTTGGTAAATCATTGACATTAAAGACAACCCTTTCACCGAAGAAACCAAGCAATAAGGGAATCATTTGGAAAAGTTCAAATACCAAGGTTGCAACGGTTACGAGCAAAGGTGTTGTAAAGGCAAAGAAAGCCGGAACGGTTAAGATCACAGCAACAGCAAAGGACGGCTCCGGTAAGAAAGCCACCTGTAAGATTACAGTGAAGAAAGCAGCTTCGATCATACCGATGCCAACACCGGAAGAACCACTGATCGTTAAGAGCCTGAATATAGCACAGCCGGATATGTTAACCGTTACATTAACAAAGCAGGCAGCACTCACGGCTTCGGACTTTCAGGTATGGGCAAAGAAATATGAAAGTGCAGACTATCTGAAACAGTATACGATCGGACAGATAACAACAACGGATTCGCTTACTTATAAGATTAAGCTTACAGGAGATTCGGTGTTACAGAAAAACTCATATATAAAAGTAGTAGTTCCAAAATTAAATCTGTCAAGAGAATGTATCTATCGGGATGAAACTTATACGATAGAAAAATCAGAAACATATGTATACAAACTTGGAGATTCTGTTGATAAGAGTCAGGCACTTGGAAAGGGCTATTCCAATTGCTCTGTCAGCGGACTGCCGGCAGGGGTTAAATATCAGATCAAGACAGCTGCTGCCACATGTACACTTAAATTTAGCGGTAACGTGACAAAGCAAGGGAAATATACAAGTAAATTAGTCTATGAAGATGAACTTGGTAACAAATTCAGTATGACTATCATCTGGCTGGTTTATGATGGAACGGAATTGCTTGTAAAGGATGCAGAAAAAGTTCTGACAACTGCATGGGGAACTACGCTTCCACAGCTTAAGGTATATGGCGGAAACGGTACTGATACGAGCGATTATACATATGAGATTTTACGAGAAGAAAGTGACAGTGCTGCATTAGCAGTTTCTTCACTTATCAATGGTGGAGCCGGGATACAGGTATCATCCCCAAAACTGTCAGTCGGAACCTACAAGCTTCGTATCCGTGCGACAGATAAGACAGACACTTCTATGACAAGCACAGGAACTCTTACACTAAAAATTATAGAAGGCGGTTATTTACAGGGAAAAGTAAAAGATGCAAATGGCGATCCACTGACCAGTTTTCAATTTACTATGAAGAACCAAAATGAATATGCGGAATATTCGGACGTGGTAAGTGGCAGATGGAATGGTGTCAGTAAGGATGGAGCCATTTTAATGCAGGATCTGGAAGCCGGTACTTATGATGTTACGGTATCCAGTTATAGTGGAACAGTAAGTACTACTGTTTATAATCTGAAGACTCAGAAAGCGGCATATGGAACAGATGATGTGTATCCGGTCTGGTCATTTGATGTCACACTTCCCGTATATAAGGTTAATATAGAGCTGGATCCGGATGCACCGGATGCAGTGAAAAATATAACCAGTTTTGGCAATTGGCAGGATGTTTCAGATGGAAGTTATTATGGATCGACCAAAACCGTTTATCTGGAAAACGGTACTCATCATTTAACCTGTCGAAAGAGTATAAGTGGTGAAATTTATAATTTTTATCTGGATGTGACGGTGGACGGAAGTAATACGACCGCATATGCATATGTCAAGGAATAAGATTCGGATGAGAACAGATAAGGGAATCAACAGAAGGAGAGTATAGATGAAAGAAAGACGATATAATTTGTCTGTGAGAAGATTTCTGGCATGGGTGATAGCGATCGCAGTTGCAGTATCCATTCTGACTGTTCCACAGACAGAGAGCTATGCAGCCGGTGGTAAGATCAAAACCATAGCGGTTACGAATCTGCCGGCAAAGCAGTTAACCTTAAAAAAAGGAAAATCCTTTACCTTAAAGACAAAGGTAACAGCGACAGGAAAGATTTCCAAAAAGGTCGCATATAAATCGAGTAACAAGAAAGTTGCAACTGTAAATGCAAAGGGTAAGATCACGGCAAAGAAGAAGGGAACCGCTACGATCACCGTTTACTCTAAGGCAGATAAGAAAAAGACCTGTAAGATCAAGGTGACAGTCGGAACATCGGTTACAAAGGTGAAGTTAAATAAGACAAAGGCAGACTTAAATGTCGGTAAATCACTGACCTTAAAGACAACCCTTTCACCAAAGAAACCAAGTAATAAGGGAATCATTTGGAAAAGTTCAAATACCAAGGTTGCAACCGTTACAAGCAAAGGTGTCGTAAAGGCAAAGAAAGCGGGAACCGTTACGATCACAGCGACAGCAAAGGATGGTTCCGGTAAGAAAGCAGCCTGTAGGATCACTGTGAAGAAAGCGGCGGTGACTCCGGTTGTTCCGGAAGTACCGGTTGTGATCCAGAACGTGAGTATTGTGAATAAAGCAGTGCTTCAGGTGACATTAAATAAAGCAAAAGTATTACAGACATCGGATTTCGCGGTATCCAGTAAGGTATATGGATACGGAAGCTTTGTAAGAAAATGTGTGATCGATCATCTGGAAACAACAGATAACATTACATATAAGCTTTATCTGGACAAACAGGATATTTTTTATAATGGAGATATTGTTCAGGTATCTGTTCCGACATTAAACAGTACAAAAGAACTGACATATCGGACAAAGCCGACAGAGATAACAATAAGATCGGAAGTACGACGTAAGAAAGGAACAGTGGTAGGGACCAGTTCCCCAGATACTTCAGGAGTTTATGATCCGGATGTACAGGGCTATGCAGTATATACAGTAAGCAATCTTCCAACCGGTCTTTCGTATAAGGTGGTAGATGACGCAGACCAATCCGGTTATCTGCAGTTTTATGGTACCCTGAAAGAGACAGGAATTTGGGAGACAAAGGTTGATGTCGTAGATGAATTGGGAAATAAGATTCATTATATCAAGGTATGGAAAGTATATGATGAAAGGGCAGTCATAGCACAGGATATTACAAAATATGGATGTCTGAGTTTTCCAGCTCCAAACAAACCAAATGGAACTTATACAGTAAAGTATGGAGCACAGATAAGTCCTATTGGTGGAAATGGCAGTTACAAATATGAAGTTGTGTCAAAAGCAGATTGTCTGGATTTGGTGATGTCAAAAACCGGAGTACAGTATTGTTCGATTGATACAGATCAGGCTGGTGAATATACCATGAAGATAAAGATCACTGACAGTCTGAATGTCAATGTTTTCACATACTGCACAGTGACCTTTGTTATAAAGCCGGGAGTCCTGCTCAGTGTTACAGCTACCGATCTGGATGGAAATAAGATCAAATATACCGGTATAGATACTTATTTGTGCAGACTTAAATCCCAGTGGAAGGATAATTCATACAGTGAGATCAGCTATGCACGAGAGGTCGGGGAGATTAGCGATGGAATGGCAATATACAGCTATGTACCGGAAGGAGTCTATGATATCTCGATTGAGGATGAAAGAGGCGGAACAGGAGCCTATGCAAGTGATTATTTTGTAAGTGCAGCTACGAATGAAGTTACGTTTGCTCTTCCTGTATATCAACAGACCATCGTGTCGGATAATACGGATTTTGCAGATCTTAGCGAAATGGGAGAGTGGACGGATGAGAATGGAGTTGTACAGGGCAAAGGCAGATACCTCTATCTGGCGGTTGGCAATTATACATTAACCGGTATCGCAGAGAAAGATGGTGTGACTTATCAGGCAACTCTTAAAATATCAGTTACAAATACTACACGGTCTGCGACAGTGACTGCACATGTAGTGGCTCAATAAATAAAAGGGAGACTATTTTATGAAGAAACATATAAAAATGTCAGTATTAAAACGTATTCTGGCAGTTGTGCTTGCGGCAGCAGTAGCTGTTTCCATACTTACAGTTCCGGATGCGGAAGTAAGTGCGGCGACCGGTAAAGTAAAATCTGTAGCAGTTACAAACCTGCCGGCAAAACAACTGACACTCAAAAAGGGTAAGTCATTTACCCTGAAAACAAAAGTAAGCATTTCCGGTAAAAAGGTATCAAAAGCAGTTACTTATAAGTCCAGTAACAAAAAAGTTGCGACAGTAAATGCCAAGGGTAAGATCACAGCGAAGAAAAAAGGAAAAGCAGTGATAACTGTTATTTCTAAGGCAAACAAGAAAAAAACAGTTAAAATCAAGGTGATGGTAGGCACACCGGTTACAAAGGTTAAGTTAAATAAGACAAAGGCGAATTTAAATGTCGGTAAATCACTGACCTTAAAGACAACTCTTTCACCAAAGAAACCAAGCAATAAAGGAATCATTTGGAAAAGTTCAAATACCAAGGTTGCAACGGTTACGAGCAAGGGTGTTGTAAAGGCAAAGAAGGCCGGAACGGTTAAGATCACAGCAACAGCAAAGGATGGTTCCGGTAAGAAAGCAGTCTGTAAGATCACAGTGAAGAAAACGGAAACGGTGAATCCAAAACCGGACGATCCGAAACAGGAGGAGCCAACACCGGAAACCCCACTTGATATCAAAAGCATGAAGATAGTGCAAGCGGATATGATGGAAGTTACCTTTACAGAGGCAACGGCACTTACGGCAGCAGATTTTAATGTATGGGCAAAACGATATGAAAATGCAGATTATCTGAAGAAATATACAGTAAGTCAGGTAACGACAACGGATTCCATTACTTACAAGGTGTATATCACGGGAGATATGGTATTTGGCAAAGGTCTTTATATCAAGGTAGAGATACCGAAATTACAGTTGTCAAAAGAGTGCGTATATATGGAAGAGACATATAATATCGAAAATTCTGTAACATTATCATATAAAGTAGGGGCTACAGTAAAAGATACAAGACAGAGACTGGGAACAGGTTATGCGAATTATTCGATCAGCGGTCTTCCTGCCGGTATTCAATATGAGGTCACAACAGAGGCAACGAAACAGGTGATGGAATTTTCAGGATCACCGAGAAAGGCCGGGGTGTATAACAGCGTTCTGGTTTACGAAGATGAGATTGGCAGTAAATATCGTTTGACAATCCGTTGGATCATATATGACGAGAACAATCTGATCGTATGTGATAAAGAAGAAGGGGCATTAAATACTAATTGGAGTAGTTTATTTACGCCGGTGTATGCATATGGAGGAAGCGGTTCTTATACATATGAGATCATAAGAGCAGAAAGTGACAGTGCGATTCTGAATAACTGTAAGATTGTAGCTGATTTAGATAAGATCAATATTAATGCAACCGGGATTGCCTCAGGGGTATATAAGATCCGTATTCGTGTCACAGATAAGAATGATGCGACAAAGACAGGAACGGGAACACTTACTTTTACAATCGTGGATGCTTATTATATCCGGGGAATTGTAAGGGATGCGAACGGAGATCCGATAGAGCAGTACCGTTATTCAATAATTAATAAGAATAAATATGCGGAATATTCAAATACGATAAGCGGAGTAAGGTATAGCACTTATAATCTCAGTACCAAAAAATACGATGGTACGTTTTACGATGAAGGTCTGGAAAGCGGCATATATGATATCACGATATCCGATCGAAGCGGGTCTGTAAGCAAGAGTATTTATAGTTTGACAGCATTACCAAGAAAGGAAGGGCAGACATCGACGGATACGGATCTGAAGATGATGTTTGATGTTACACTTCCTGTTTATAAGATCAAGATTGAGATGGACCCAAATGCGCCGGAAGAAGTGCAGAGATTTACGAAATTCACTACCTGGCACGATGTAGCCGGATCGAAATATTACAATGAAGGAACAACACAATACCTTCCAAACGGAATTTATCATCTAAGCTGTACCAGTACGGTGAATGGCACAAAATATGTCTTTTATGTGGACATAACCGTGAATGGCAGCAATACAACGGCATATGCTTATGTTAAAGAATAAGATATGAATTTGGATGTTACATGAGTCAGGAGAAACATGGAAGGAGACAAGAGTATAAATGAAAGAAAGACGAAAGAATTCGCCGGTAAGAAGAATACTTGCATGGGTGATCGCAGCTGCAGTGGCAGTATCCATTCTTACTATTCCACAGACAGAAAGTTATGCGGCAGGGGGGAAGGTAACAAAGGTAGCGGTATCCAATCTTCCGGCAAAGCAGCTGACACTGAAAAAAGGGAAAACATTTACCTTAAAACCAAAGGTAACAGTAACCGGAAAAATTTCAAAGAAGGTTACTTATAAGACAAGCAACAAAAAGGTTGTGGCTGTGAATGCAAAAGGTAAGATCACAGCAAAGAAAAAAGGAACAGCAAAGATTTATGTGATCTCAAAGGCAGATAAGAAGAAAAAATGCACGATCATGGTCACGGTTGGAACACCGGTTACCAAGGTGAAGCTGAACAAGACCAAGTCGACAATGACAGTCGGAAAAAAGCAGACCTTAAAGGCAACGGTCACACCGAAGAAAGCAAGCAGCAGGGCAGTCGTATGGAAGTCATCCAATACAAAAATAGCAACGGTAAGCAGTAAAGGTATTGTAAAAGCAAAGAAAGCAGGTACGGTTACGATCACTGCAATAGCAAAGGATGGTTCCGGTAAGAAGGCAACCTGTAAGATCACGGTAAAGAAAAAGACCGTAAAACCGGCAAATGACCCTACACCCGTAACACCGACTCCAAACGAACCGGTCGTGATCAATAGCCTGACAATCCTTGGAAATGCAGATATTCAGGTGGTGTTAAGCGCAGAACAGGCATTAAGTGCATCGGATTTTACAGTATCCAGCAAGGTGAACGGATATGGTAATTATGTTAGAAAATGCGTACTTGACAGTGTGACAACAACAGATCAGATCACATATCGGATTCATTTGAACAGACAGGATGTGCTCTTTAACAGTAATATGGTTCAGGTATCTGTTCCAAAATTGAAGACCAGTAAAGAAGCGGTATATCGAAAAGCTGCCGATGAAATAACGACCGGTGAAGTAAAGATATTTGCAAAGGGCGACGGATTCAATACAAAGAAGGATATAACCTATTATAAACCGAATATATCGGGACTTGCTGTTTTTACAGTTGGTGAACTGCCACCGGGCGTTTCTTATAAAGAGGTACAGAAAGGCAGTGCTTCAAATTATCTTGAATTTACCGGCGTATTTACTGCAAGTGGGATTTATACAACAAAGATCGATGTAGTAGATGAACTTGGAAATAAGATACATCATACGGTCACCTGGAAGGTATGGGATGCTCAGACGATCGTTGCAGAAGACATTATACAATATGGCTATTTACAGAATCCGGATGCAGCAGCCGGTAAACCGGATGGTGCGTATACATCCAAATCTGATGCACAAATTTTACCACGAGGCGGAAGCAGTACTTACACATATGAAGTTGTTTCGAAGGCAGACTGCATGGAACTGACACCGGATGGATTTTATGCTTATGGTACGATAGATACCAGGCAGGCGGGAACTTATACTATGAAAGTAAAGATCACAGACAAGAAAAATTCTGCTATCTTTACATACTGTACCGTGACGTTTGTTATAGAAAAGGGAATCCGTGTGAAAGGAACATTTGTGGATCTGGATGGTCATAAGATCAAGAATACAGTTTCAGATACCTTTTGTTGTTATATCAAGTCCAAGTGGATGGATCGGGCATATTCCATTGATCTGAAAAAAGAGATCGGAAAGTACAATAGTAGTACCGGAACGGTATATTTTGATGTCCCGGAAGGCAATTACGACATAAGAGTGGTAAATAAAACCGGAGGGGTAGAAAAATATCTTGAAAATTATACGGTAAGTACATCGACAAGCAATAATTACCAGATTGTGCTTCCGTTATATCAGATCAAGGTTGCATCAGATAATACAGCATTAGGTGCTTCATCTTTTGGAGAATGGGAAGAAGCAGATGGTACTTTGAGAGGAAAAGGTGAGTATCTTTATTTGCCGGTTGGTAATTATACATTAACCGGTATCGCAGAGAAAAATGGAGTAACCTATCAGGCAACTCTTCAGATATCAGTTACGGATACTACACGGTCTGCAACAGTGACCGCGCATGTAGTGGCGAAATAAAAAAAGAATAATAATCGTAAAAGATTACAATTATAAGACGGGTACCTGTTATAATGACTTAATGCTCATGCCACATTATAATGGGTATTCGTTTT
>OHKP01000415.1_pt1 | contig 25553 bp, 27 predicted proteins | sample 1568861 | NCBI WGS metagenome assembly OHKP01 (sample SAMEA3879524, study PRJEB24766) | human gut metagenome | biome: human-associated habitat; feature: feces | place: USA | collected 1985/1987 | reverse complement strand
CTTCGCACCCAAACGGCGCAGTCGCTTGTACTGTCCGTCAAGCTCGGCGTTCGCTTTTCTCGCCGCCGTTGCGGCTCGCGTTACGTCTGCGAAATTACACATTCCGTTTATAGTTACTACTGCGCTCATAAAAGGTCGCCAAATCGATGAATAACGCGAAAGAGGCACCCGAACGGCAACCCTAATTTACTATGCGTAAATGAGTTGTCGGGCGGGTGCCTCTGACAAAGTTAGTCGCGATTTGGCAACCTTTTATTCGCTGCGTAAAGCAATGGCAGGATCCTTCTTCGCCGCAATCCTCGACGGAATAAATCCGGCAAGAATACTCAAAAGCATGCTGACAAAGAACATACAGAGACATTGCCACCAGGATACTGAAACAAGGTTTTCGATGCCTATCAACATCTTGATTACGACATTTCCGATGACGCAGACGATGACGGAAATGATGATGCCGATAAGTCCGGAATAGCCGCCGAGTATTGCGGATTCCGCAATAAAGACTCGAGATATGTCGCGCTTTCTTGCGCCGATGGAACGAAGTACGCCGATTTCTTTGCGACGTTCGAGCACCGAAGTGTAGATGATGATTGCAATCATTATTGTGGACACGATGAGCGATATTGCGGCAAATCCGACGAGTACGCCCGTGATTGTGTTGACCATAGTATTGACAAATTCCATCATCGAAGAGAGCGAATCCGAATAGTTGATATCGTTTGCTTTGAGGAAGTCCTCAACCGCTTGCTTGGACTCGAAACTTGAACAATAAAACTCGATGTTTTGCGGATATTCCTTGTCGATAAATCCAAGTTCGCGCAAAAGAGAAGCATGTTGATTGTTGTCCGGATTCGTTATGTCGATTGTTACGTCATCGCCGACGTGAATCAAATAGTTCTCTTTCGATGTATCATTAGTATAGTTATATTTGTATATTTCAACAACGCTCTTATACTTCGTTTCGGTGTCATTCTCATCATCTGGATCAAGGGTTGCAACCGCTTGGTCATAAAGCTTTTGCATTGCTTTAACCGCTTCGTGATTTTGAGAATGCGACAGCAATGTTTCGGTAAGTTCTTTCGTATAGCCGATTACGCCGCCGATGGAACTTGCAATCGCACCCTTCTTTGGACGAACGACTCCGACAACCTTGACGGTGTCGGTGCCGTCTGCAAACTTCATTGCGTGAGCGTTGACGTATTCTTTTTCAAGAGTGGATCTGTCGCCCATAATCCACGTTTCAGAACCTTTTTGTTGTTCAAGATAGTCAACGTTGGTCATAATCTTATACTCGAGTCCTAACAAATCATCAAGAGAATATGGTACAGCAACAAAGGACTCAGCCTTGCCCAGTATACTGTCAATAAGCAAAGAACTCAAATCTTTACTAGACTTCAAACCCAGCATAAAAAGTTGGTAGTCGAGAATCGTATTGTCTTCATTAACAACAATAACGACTTCGTTTGCCTTCGTGGGCCAGTTACCACCTACAACCTCATATTGAGAGTTGACAAGCGCGGTGTTTTCGGATATTTCCGCCCACGGCTCGCCTATCATTCCCGACAAATATGCCATTGCTTGTTTGATGGTATATTGATTTCCCATAATGTCAAACTTGGTTTCTTCGAGATTGATTCCAATTGTCTTTGCAGCTTTTACAAACTGATCAAACAACGTATACATATTTTCGGAATACGGCATTGTTTTCATATAATTTTCTTTGTCTTTCGGATCGCTGACATAGACATTGAAAGATGTGCCGTAATTATACTTAACCGTTGCAAGATTATGATCGAAATCAGAGTCGATTTTTTGTTTCAAACCGTGCAAGTCGTTCGGTTTGTTTTTCAACATCATCGGGATGAAGTTGCCAAGCAAGAGTTCACCCCTGAATTCGTCGTCTTTGACTTCGCCACTTTCGGTTTTTTTGCCGCCGAACCCCATAAAGTCCTGCATAAGCGAAGTGACGTTCATACTAGACTTACTAACCGAGATAGGATATGTGGAAAGCGCGCTTTCTTCGAGTCCTCTGACGTACGCCGACGCACCGTTAGAGAGCGAAAGAACGAGCACAATGCCGATGATTCCTATCGAACCTGCGATGGACGTCAGAAGCGTGCGACCTTTCTTTGCCAAAAGGTTGTTCCACGAAAGATTGATTGCCGTGCCGAGTTTCATACCCGCCCTGTCCGCTTTCTTCCATTTGAGGAATCTCTCGCGAAAGGACTTTTTCTTTTGCTTTGCGTCTTCGACCTTGACTTCTTTGACTTCGACGTCGCCTTCGCTCTTTTCCACTTCGACGATTCTTTCGATGACGTTGGCATCAACCTTTTCGTCGAGAATTTCTTTTTCTTCGTCCTCGCTCGAATAAGGTTTTGTATCGCCCTCGATTTCACCGTCTTTCAAATACACGATTCGTGTGCTGTATTCTTCCGCGAGCGTTGGATTGTGAGTGACCATAATGACGAGTCTGTCTTCGGCGACTTCTTTGAGCAAATCCATAACCTGAATGCCCGATTCGCTGTCGAGTGCGCCCGTCGGCTCGTCCGCAAGGATAATTTCGGGGTTGTTGACAAGAGCGCGCGCGATCGCCACGCGTTGCATTTGTCCGCCCGAAAGTTGATTCGGTTTCTTCTTTGCCTGCGCTTCGAGCCCTACTTTTCTCAACGCTTCGAGGGCGCGCGCCTTTCTTTCCTCGCTTTCAACGCCGGCAAGAGTGAGGCTCATTGCGACGTTTTTGAGGATGTTCATATGCGGAATGAGGTTGTATGATTGAAATACGAAACCGATACGGCGATTGCGGTAGGTGTCCCAGTCCACGTCGTCGTATTCTTTTGTGGAAACATTGTCGATTTGAATGTCGCCGCTCGTGTAGCGGTCAAGACCGCCGACAATGTTCAAAAGTGTGGTTTTTCCGCATCCGGAAGGACCTAAAATAGAAACAAATTCGTTTTTTCTGAATTCAATGGAAACGTTGTTGAGAGCAAGAACGCTTTCTTCCTCAACCTTGTATTCCTTGGTTATATTTAAAAGTTTAAGCATAAAGCCTCTGTATCGATATATATTTGGCGAGCCTTATAGTCCCGATACGGCGAATTTCCGCCATAAAAATTCCCGTCGGAAGTTCCGCAGCAAACGAATCGAGAATTGCGATTGCGTTTGAATCCACAGTTTAACGGCGAACTCCCCCAAATAATTATACGCCTTTGCGAAACTTAAAATAACTATAATACATATGTATTCTAACACATAAAAATCAAAAAAGATAGCGTTTTTAGGATTAAACCCGACAATTTTAATAAAATGTCGTTTTTCCTACAATCGTTAAAAAATTAGAAATGCCGATTATTATACTTGTCGTAAATGAAGTTAGATATGTCATCGTGTAGCAAATACTATACGATTCGTGTTTTATATATTGTAACCTTCATTGAAATAACAAACGATAGTCTTAAAACACCTTTAGTGTATTTATATGTCGATTTATGACGAAAACAAGCGAAAAACCGCACAAAATAACACTAATCGTGTATTTTGAGTGATTTTAGATATTCCTTTCTATCGTTTGGAATTCTGTAACTTTCTACGGCTTTTTGAATACTCTTGTTGTGCACCCACACGGGCAAAACTTCGCGTTCTATATATCCGACGACTTTGTCGTATTGCTTTATTAGAGAAAAACTCACGTACCAGCTTATCGCCATATTAACGTAATACTCGTCCGAGCGAACGGCAATCACTTTTTCAAACTTATCTGTCGAAAAGTCGTCGTCGAGAAAATGGCGCATTGCCGTGACGATAGCAAATCGCATCGTGTAAGTTTCCCTTTGACAAAGCCACTTTTCGATATACCGCCAAAGTTCCGTTTTGTGCTTTGCAAAGCACTTTGGCGAAAACACGTCGCAAACCGCCCAGTTGTCGATATACGGCAAAAACTTTTCCGTCAATTCAATCGTACGATAAAAGTCTTGTTCGTCAGCGAGTAAGATTGCGTGCAAAACGTTTTCTTCGTAATACTCGTGCGGAAGATTCTGCAAAAACTCTTGATTGCCGCCGTTTGTAAACCACTCGTCCTTTTCAAGTTCTTTTGCAACTTTTCGCAAAGCGGGCATTCTCACGCCTATTATTTTTTCGGATTCGAGCGTAGGAACAAGCGACGAATGAAACTTTTGGTATTTCTCGTCGCGATTGTCAAATAGCAGTTTTTCGATTTTGTCCATAGGTCGGTATTTTCAATAAAAATCGATTACGATTGTTAAAATGCGAATTATCGTTCGAAAAGCAATTTTTCAATTTGCATTCACGGATAATTGCGTTTTTTTGATAGCACGAAATTGTGCGGACTGCGTTCAATGCAAATCGTGTGAAACGATATGATTCAAAAGGCACTCGCAACCATCTTTTATATCGTCGTAAGTCACGTCGAAATTGCCCGTCCACCACGGGTCGGCAATATCGCGCGGATTCGGTGAAAAATCCAAAAGACGATAAATATTGCCGCTGTCGCCGACGATTTGCTTTACGGCACGCACGTTTCTTTCTTCCGCACAAACGATATAATCGAACTCTTTTGCGTCTTTGGGCGTAATGCGGACGGCGCGGTGCGCAAGCACCTCAACGCCTTCTTCTTTAAGTTTTCTCACCGCCGGCGGATAGATGGGATTGCCGACTTCTTCAAAAGACGTTGCACTCGAAGCAACTTCGATTTTGTCTTGAAGGCCTCTTTCTTTTATCATTCGGCTTGCGACGCATTCTGCCATAGGCGAGCGGCAAATATTGCCCAAGCACACGAACATAACTTTTATCATAAGCAATCTTTCAACACTCGAACACAAACGAAAGCGGACCGTCTTGTTCTTGCTCGATAAACATATGCGCGCCGAAAACGCCGTTCTTTACGACGATGCCTTCTTCGCGAATTTTCTCGGTGACTCTTTCGTACAAATATCTCGCTCTGTCGGGAAGTTCGGCGTGACCGAAATCGGGGCGATTGCCTGTGCCTTTTCCGAGCGTACCGGCAAGCGAAAATTGCGATACGAGCAATATCTCGCCGCCTGCTTGTTTTATGTCGAGATTCATTTTGTCGTTCTCGTCGCGAAAGACTCGAAGTTTTGAAACCTTGTGAGCAAAGTAGTCCGCTTGTTCTTCGGTGTCGCCTTTTTCAATGCCCAAAAATATGGTAAGGCCTGAGGGGATTTCGCTTATGAGTTGTCCGTCAACCGACAATCTCGATTTGAACGTTCGTTGAATGAGTGCTCTCATATAATTCCTCTAATCTGCATTTTATCGTGCGTTTTTGCACGTATAAACTGCCGATAACGATATTGTTATAAAAATTCAGGTTTGTTTGTCGCAAGGCTCTTTAGGCTTTTCGTTCTTCTTCGGCGGTGCGGCGAGATACTGATAGAAATTGCATTCGAGTTCGCTGTTATACAGTTTTCTCACTTTGTCGGCACGCGCGCCGAAATACTTTTCAAAGGCTCTGTACGAAGTGATTGCATACACGCACCACTCGTCGAGTTTTCTCGTCATCGCGCCGAAATCTTTGTACAAAATTTTCAATTCCGCCTCGTCCATAAGGCGTTCGCCGTACGGCGGATTGGTGACGATAACGCCGTGCGAAAAGCGTGACGAAACGTCTCTCATATCCCCGACTTGCAAATGAATTTTGTCTTTAACGCCCGCTCTTTCGGCATGTTTTTGCGCAAGTTTTATAGCGTCTTTGTTGATGTCGAATCCGCTTATATGCAAAACTTTGTCTCGTATCGAATCTTGCGCCTCTTGCTGTACGAGTTCTCTCACGTTCGGCGCGTTTTTGAAACTTTCGCACGCGAAATTGCGATTCATACACGGCGCGATATTGAGCCCTATCAACGCCGCTTCTATAGGTATCGTTCCCGAACCGCAAAACGGGTCGATAAACGCTCTGTCGGGATTCCATACGGACAATTCTATCATAGCGGCTGCAAGCGTTTCGCGTATGGGCGCGTCGCCGAGATAGGTTCTGTAACCTCTTTTGTGCAATCCCTCGCCGGACGTGTCGAGAGTTACGGTCGCAACATCGCCGTACAAGGACACTTCCACGTCGTAAACCGCGCCGCTCTCGTCAAACGAGCCGCCGAGCGTGCTTGCGAGTTTGGATATAATCGCTTTCTTGGTTATGCTTTGAATCGAGCGCAACGCAAACAATTTGCTGTTTTGCGATTTTGCGTTGACGATTATGCGCCCGTCGCGCGTCGCGACGTCTTGCCAACGCATAGCGAATATGCCGTCGAAAAGGTCGTCGAAAGTTTCCGCTTTGAACTTGGCGAGAACGATTCGCACTCTGTTTGCCGTGCGCAAAAACACGTTTGCCCGAAGCACGTCTTTGTAGTCGCCCTCGAACTCTATGCGCCCGTAATTTGCGCCGCTCGGATTGTAACCGAGCCGCAACAACTCGCGCTTGCATACGGCTTCGATTCCGCTTGCGACCGCCACTTCTATATTAAGTTTTCCGTCAAAAATACTGTCCATTTTTAGAGGTTTGCAACGCTGAATCGCGATTGCAAATTATTGCTTTATTGCACTATTCGGCGTTTTATATTGCCGTTTTAACGTTATAAACGTCGTATCGTGTGATTTTATAGATTCGCAATGTCTTTTATGACTTCGCTTGCCATAGTCATTGCGGCAATGGCAGGAGCAAAGCAAATGCTGCCGGGTATATGCCGTCCTTTTTCTTCGGGCGTGTCCTTGGGAATGAGCGGCGTTTCTTTCGAGTAAACAACTTTGAGAGATTTTATCCCCCTTGCTTTAAGTTCCTTGCGCATAACCTTTGCAAGCGGACAAACGCTCGTTTTGTATATGTCGGCAACTTCAAAATTCGTGCCGAGTTTGTTGCCCGTGCCCATACACGAAATTATCCTTACACCCGCTTCTTTCGCGCGCTGTATGAGCGTAAGTTTTGCACTCACGGTGTCGATTGCGTCAACGATATAATCGTAGTTTTCAAGCGGCACTTCGTCCGCCGTGTCGGGCATATAAAAGAGTTCGTACGTTTTGACGTTGCAATTTGGGTTTATGGATTTTATCCTTTCCGCCGCAACTTCCGTTTTGCGCCTGCCAACCGTGTTCGTTGTCGCCAGAATCTGACGATTGAGGTTGCTCTCCGAAAACACGTCGTTGTCCAAAACGGCGATAGTTCCCACCCCGACTCTTGCCAACGCTTCGACGACGTAGCCGCCCACGCCGCCCACGCCACACACCAAAACTCGCGCGGATTTGAGCGATTCGATTTTGTCGCCTATAAGCATTTTCGTGCGTGAATACATATCTTCCATAATTTCAGTCCTTTATTACGCCTCGTCTTCTCAATTCCTCTCCGGTGTTTTCGCGCTTGGGTTTTTCCTCTTTGGTTACGAGCGCGCCGAGCGTGTTGGCACTACTCTCGCAATAGAGGTCGTAGTAGTTGAGTTCGCCTCTCATACGCTTTTGGTGCAAGGATTTGGAACTGCACCATACGATAGACGGAAGCGCAATGATAACGAGATACAGCGGTCCGAAAATCAACGACTGTATCGTGTGTCCGTACTCGTGAACGCGAGCGTCTTTCGTCCATACTTGCGGACGATTTCCGTTTACGAATATAAACGAGCCGAGCGACACGCCGCCCCAGTTTCCGTCGTGATAGGTGAGAATCGCGCCGTGATAAAACTCGTGCTTGCAACGTGCGTGGCGGACGAACAATACGAGTCCCATAACCGTTTGCAAAAGTCCCCAAGTGCATTGAACACACCAGTACAAAACGCTTTTCAAAACATTCGTTGCTTTCATAAACTCACCTCGTATTCATTGTACATCAAACGAGCGGATAAATCAACCGCGCATTGCCTTTCGTCTTTGCGATTCACGCTAAAATCACCTCATAATTTAAAAAAACTCGCCGATCTGTCTTTAGACATAAATAATCGCAAAAACGCAAACAATAATTGACAGCAACACTTATTGTGTATTATTATAGAACTACAACAAATCAAGGACGAAGATATGCTGCACAGTTGTTTCCCCGAAAGGTTAAAATCTCTAAGACAAGAGAAAAATATGCTACAACAGGACCTTGCCGAACATCTCAAAGTGTCGAAATCCACGATATCGGGATGGGAAGTCGGTCGCAATCAACCGAGTTACGACACGTTGATTGAACTGAGCATATTCTTCGGCGTATCCGTAGACTATCTGATAGGCAGAAGAAACTACTAAAAAATTAAGCACTCGACGAGTGCTTTTTTAATAGAGATAAGATATGAATTTTCAAACCAGACTAAAAGAATTAAGAAAAGAGGACGGCGTAACTCAAAAGACTCTTGCGGCGGCGATAGGCACGACTTCGGACTGCATAGGATTTTGGGAAAACGGCAGAAGCGAACCGTCAATAAGCGAGATAATTGCGCTTGCAAAGTATTTCGGCGTAACAACCGATTATTTGCTCGGCATAGCAGATTCGTATTGAAAAAAGCACTCATCGAGTGCTTTTTTTTGTTGTTTTATTCCGTTTTTTATATGTGTGTTTTATTGTTTAATAAAACCTCGATATTGAGATGAAGAACAAGGAAACGCCCTTTTGCGAACCCGCCCAGCGTACTAAATCGTACGTGATGGGTGAACAAAAGGGCGTTGACGACGTTATTCGCTCAATAGCGAGGTTTTAGGCGCGATTTAGTGAGGTTTGGTAAATAGCGTTGACGGCACGCTCATAGTCAAAAGTATCCACCCCCACGATAATGTTGAGTTCCGAAGAGCCTTGGTCAATCATACGGATGTTGACGTTGGCGTCGGCAAGCGCGCTGAAAAGCATTGCGGCAGTACCTTGTCGCGAGGTCATATTGTGTCCGACGGTGGCGATGAGCGAAAGCCCGCTGTGTATCTCTATGTTGTCGGCATTGATGGATTCTTGAAGCGCGGCAAGCACTTTTTGCATTTTTCCTGCGATGTACTCGTCACGGATTACGACGGAAAGTGTGTCTATGCCCGATGGGACGTGCTCAAACGAGATACCCTCGAATTCGAGAACGGACAGGACCTTTCTGCCGAAGCCGATTTCGGAATTCATCATATCTTTTTCGATATTAATGATTGTAAATCCCTTTCTGCCGGCAATACCCGTGATGACCTTCTTTTCTTTGGGCAGATTCTTTTCCGCCACAATCATAGTGCCTTTGTAGGACGGATTGAACGTGTTTTTGATATTTATGGGGATTCCCACGCTTCTGACTGGGAAAATGGATTCGGGGTGCAAGACTTCCGCACCCATATACGCAAGTTCGCGAAGTTCGCGATAACTCAAATAATCGATGATTTCGGGATTGTCCACGATACGCGGATCGGCGGTCAAGAAGCCGTCGACGTCCGTCCAGTTTTCGTAGACGTCCGCCCCGACCGCACGCGCGATGAGCGCACCCGTAATATCCGAGCCTCCGCGCGAAAAAGTGGTGATTCTGCCGTCCTGATTCGAGCCGTAAAAGCCGGGGATAACGGCGTATTCCACCCCGTCGAGTTTTTGTTTTATGAGGTCGAGCGAATAGTGCATTTGCAGTTTTTCGCCGTTGAATTTTACGATATTTTGGGTGTCGATAAACTCGAATCCCAACTTCTTTGCCAAAATCAGCGCGTTGAGATATTCTCCTCTCGAAGCGGCGTAGTCGCTTGATACGCTGTTGTCTATGCCTGCTTTTACCTCGTCGAGAACGGGGTCTATGTCGAAGTCGAGATCGAGAGCGGTCACGATGTCCTTGAAGCGTTTTCTTATAACCTCGAAAGATTGCGTGCAGTTGCCCTTTTCCGTCTTTTCGTTGAAGCACGCATAAAGGGCGTCCGTCACTTTGACGTCGGCTTTGTTGCGTTTCCCCGGTGCGGAAACGACGATATATTTTCTTTGCGGATCGCTTTTTATGACGTCTATCACGCGAGAAATGGTTTCGCCGTTCGCCATAGAAGTGCCGCCGAATTTGCAAACTTTCATATCGAGTCCCTATATTATGTTATGCGCCGAATCTTTCGTTAGACATCGGCAAAAGGCAATTATTTTATCTTTTTTGCTTCGAAATAATATCTTTTTTCTTCCGCTTCGCCCATAGAAAACGCCTTGCGGCAGAGAGTGCCGTTTTTGAGGACGTAATCAAACAATTCTTCCTTTTCGATTTTTGGCATAGCGATTGCGACGCCGTCGTTGCGGGATGCGACGTCTTTGAGATGTTCGATGCCGTGAATGTAATCGACCGTGCCTCCGTGCGCTTTCAGATACTCGTCGATTGCGCTTTGAATATCCTTTATTGCCTTTGTGCCTATGCGGTCTACCCTAAAAACGTACTCGCCGTTTTTATCGAACGCTTTGACCTCTTTCTCGCCCGAGAGATTTGCTTGCATATAGCGGATAAAGTCCTCGCCTACGCCGAAAACGAAACGGTGAATGGGCTCGAAAACTATGCCGTCGTCGTGAAGATTCTCAACCTCGCAAAGTGCGAATCTTGCGGGATGAACTGCCTTTTCTGCAACGGTCAACCCCTCTTTTATGCGATTCCAGTGCGCTTGCGCCGTTGCAAGAGAATGATTGCCGTCGCCCACTGCGAATATAAAATCGTTCTTGCCCGTGCCGTAGAGGTTTTGCACGGAATCGACATATTTTTCAAACGCATCAATAACGATTTGCGAGTCGATTCTATACCCTTCGAGATGTCCGCCGCCCATATTGAGGTCGAAATCGTACACCTTTTCGAGTCCTTTCCTCGCCGCCCAGATAGGCTCGATAACCGAGTGTTTTCTGTCGTCGATGAGAAGCATAATGTGCGGAAGTTCGACGGGTGCGTCCTTCCTTATTTTGAGACGAGGCGGTATTCTGTCAAGAACCACGCCTTCCGTCGAGCGTATGTATGCGTTTGACGGATGAGTGAAACAATAGTCTTCCAAATCCACCGCAAGTACGATTCCGAGCCTCGAAATTCCGCTTGCCGTCGTGCGTTTGCATACGATGAAACTATCTTTCAAAGTTTTGAAAACGCCATCGTCGAGATACTCTTTCATAGTGCGGTTGATATTGTCTATTCTCTCGTCCTTATCGCTGTCTTCGAGATACGCTTCTGGAAAAATGAGTTTGAGCGTGCTGTTTGCGTCGCCCACGAAGTCTTCGAGTTTCTTCCAGTAGCCGCGCTCGGACGTAAACTGGTCGCAAGCGACGACCGACCATTTTTTATGGTCGCAATTATCGGGTACGAGTATGTCGCAACTTCTTATCGTTTTCATTTGAACCTTCCGTTTCTGCGGATTTTACCGCCGAGTTTTCTCGATGCGTGAGCCTCTCTCAAAGCGATTGCCGTCGGCGAAATGCCGTATGCGTCCTCGATTTCGTCTTTGAGTTTGTCCATAGTCATATAACGCTTAATCTCGCCGTGTTTGACGACGGATATAATGCCCGTTTCCTCGCTGACGACGATAGAAAGCACGTCGGTGTCCTCGGTTATGCCGATAGCCGCGCGGTGTCTTGTTCCCATCTCTTTGTTGACGTTGCGTTGAGTGAGGGTCAAGAAACAGCCTGCCGCAATAATTTTGTTGCCTCTTACGATAACCGCGCCGTCGTGAAGGGGTGCTTTGGTGTTGAAAATACTCTCGAAAAGCGGCGCGCTGAGCGTTGCGTTGAGGCGCGTGCCCGTGTCGAGTATGTTGTCGTGAATATCCCCCGCACTGTCGATAATGATAATCGCGCCGACATCTTGCTTTGCCATATCTTGACAAGCGGTCAGTATTTCGGCGGTTGCGTCGCGAAGTTCGTCGTCGCTGTTGTGCGTTTCAAAACCTTTTGACGTCGAAACCTTTTGAAACAGGTTTTTCAAGTCGTTTTGATACACCACGCAGGCGGCGACTATGTCGAACACCACCACGAAGTGCATAACGTATTTGGCGATTGCCAAAATGTTTCCGCCGAGCAGTTCGGACAATACGTTGACGAGCACGTCAAGCACCGCGCCGAGCAGCAAGAGGAAAAACACCTTCATATTGCGCTTGTAGATGAAGAAACTCAACATAATCGCAAACACGGTCACCAAAATGACCATATCGATTATGAAGTACAAGTTGACCCCTTTTGCGTATTGAGCAAAATTGTATGACATATATCCCTCGCAATCCGCAGTTTTTGCGGAAGTTTAAGTCTGTTTTCTTTGGTGAATTTATATCGTGTTATCAGATGTCGAACTCGTCGAATACGTTTCCGCCGTCCGAATGGTGCGAATCGTCGTCGGAATCGTCCTTTTTGTGAACGTGACGTCTTTCAAACTCGTCGAAAGTGTCGGAAACGTCGTCGCGACGGTCGTATCCGTAGCCGCTCGGGTGTTTCTCGAAATACTGCTCTCTCGTATCCGTATCTCTGAACTCGCCCGCTTGCTTTCTGAAAAGAATTGCAAGCACGATAACTGCAACGAGATACGCAACGAAAACGCATATCGCAATCGCGCTCGACGCGGTTTGAATCGGTGTGGTTATTTCGCCCACGATATAACCGAGTTGCGCCAAAATGTCCGCAATCTCGCTTGCAAGTTTCTTATCCGCGCCGATTGATACTATCGCAAGATTCTCGCCGAGCACGCCTATACCGTAAAACACCATATAAATCGTTGCCAAAACAGCAAACGAATTGCGCTTTTCGACGGGGTTGAGTTTGTATTTCTTTGCGAAAATCCAAAGGAACATCACAAGATAGGACGCAGGGGAAAGCAACGTGTCGAGCACGGTTGACGTGACGATATACACGTTTGCGTTCAATATCGCGAAACTCTCGATTACGCCTACAATCAATCTCGGTACGGCGGTGAAAATCATCGTCCAGTAGCAAAAATCGTTGCGTGAAACGTAGTTTGCGTGACGGCGCGCCGCGATGTAGTAAAGTATGAGCGCAAGCAAGAACGTCACCACCGCAGGCACGAGTCCGTAACCGAAAACAATCGAGACTACGCCGCTCAAAGTGTTAAGCCTCGACGCTTGGGCAATCATAGATTCGATGTCGAGATAAATGGGATAAATATTGCGCACGAACGTCGCAAATATAAGGCCGAGCCATATCCAAATGTAATATTTTTTTTCGATTTTGTTTTGCATCTTCTTCTCCTTAAATCACAAGCAGTTGCAATATCGCTTCGTGTATCGCGCTCAAATCCCCTCTCTTTCCCGTGAGTACGTCAAATTGCAGAGAGTGCAGATAGTCCACGCAACGCTTTAAGCGCATTTGCGAATAGTTCGCCGACGTCTTTCTCAAAAAGTAAACCGCGCCGCTTTTCATTCCGAGCAGTTTGGCAAGGTCGTCGTTGGACATACCTTTGTTGAGTTCGGCGTGCAACATATTGCGATACTTGTCGTAAAGTCTGTTGATTATCGTGACGCCGCGTATGCCGTTTTTGAAGAAAACGTCAAGCACTTCGAGTGCCTTTGCGGCGTTCTTTTCGCTGACGGCGTTTGCAAGTTCGTAGATTTGAAAATCGATGTCCGCGCTCACCATTTCGCACACATCGACTTTGGTGATTGCGCCCTCGCTGTACGATTTGAGTTTTTCGATTTCGATGGCGATGCGAGCCATACTGCCCTGCGTTCTCAATATGAGTTCCAAAGCGGCGTCGCGCTCTATTCTTTTTTGCGGCGGCATTGCCGCGATAACGTTTATTTCCTCGATAAGTTCGCTATCGTCGAGGCGAGAACAGTTGACGACTTGCGCTTTTTTGCTCTTGAACGCCTTTTGAGCGTCGTCGTCGCAATCTATCACGAGCACGCTCGTTTCGCACGGGTCGGAAACGTACTTTTCAAACGTAGCCTTGTCGCTTTCGGTCGGTGCGTTTTCCAAACTCAAAACGACCACTTTGCGCTCGTCGAACATCGGGAACGTGTACGCCGAGTCCACCGCCTCGCTCATACCGTTGTCGCCCGACAAGCGCGAATAGTTAAAGTCGGCGTATTCGGGGTCAACGACGCTCTTGAAAGAGGAAAGCACCTCGTCTTTTAGATACTCGTCGTCGCCGCATACGATATAGACGGGTGCAAATTTTGCCTGACCGTCCTTTACCGCTTGAAAATGTTGTTTGAATTCGCCGTATTTCATACTCACACGCGCAACGCGCGCCCACAGTTATTTAATGATATTATATAGTAACATTTTTATAAATATTTGTAAAGTGCGGATTATTTGCTTGAAAAGGATTAATTGTAAATGAAAGAGGTAAGTGAAAATTTGGAAAGAAAAATCCTCGCAAGTTGCGAGGATTTTTTCATAACACTTTTTTGAGGAAATCTTTAAGTCTGTCGCATTTTGGATTCGTGAAAAATTCTTCGGGCGGCGCTTGTTCCAAAATCTTGCCTTGCGCCATAAACAAAATTCTCGTGCCGACTTCTCTTGCAAACGCCATTTCGTGCGTGACGATAACCATCGTCATACCCTCGTTTGCAACTTGCTTTATGAGGTCGAGCACCTCGCCCACCATTTCGGGGTCGAGTGCCGACGTAGGCTCGTCGAAAAGCATAACTTTGGGATTCATTGCAAGCGCACGCGCGATTGCCACGCGCTGTTTCTGTCCGCCGCTCAAAGTGGATGGATAAACATCCGCTTTGCTTTCGAGCCCTATACGCTTCAAGAGTTCGTCCGCACGCTTTTGCGCGTCCTCTTTGATTTGCTTTTTCGAGGTGTAAACGAGAGACTGAACGCTCTTTGGCTCGGCGTGAGTTGCGTGAGTTATTTTGCGCTCGATCTGCTCGATTTTTTCGGTCAGACTAAGTTTTTGCTTCGTAAGTTTCGGGTCGTAAACGGCGTACGTTTTTCCGCTTATTTCTTTTGTGGATTTTGTGCTTTCCCACGCAGAAACGATAGGTTTAAGTTGCGATTTCAACGTTTCAAGTTTGGTTTTGAGCGTTTCGACCTTTTTGTCCACATTCTTGTTGTACGCCGTGCCGAAAAGAGAATACCACTTGTTGTACACGGGTACGAAAGCGTTTTTGGGCTTTGCTTTACGCATATTTTTTACGCCGATTTGAACGGGCGCGAGCGTGATGTTTTCCTTGACCGTCATATTGCCAAACAGGTTGAATTGTTGGAAAACCATACCCATTTTTTCACGCTGTTCGTTGATGTCCACTTTGAGGTCGGCAAGGTCCACACCGTCAAACATAATCTTGCCCGCAGTCGGGTCTTCAAGACAGTTTAGGCAACGCAAAAACGTAGATTTACCGCCGCCGCTCGGGCCCACGATTACAACCCTTTCGCCCTCGTTTATCGTTTCGGTGATGTCGTCGAGCACGAGCAAATCGCCGAATTTTTTTGTCAGATTTATTGCGCTCAACATACCTTACGCCTCCTCGATAAAATCTTTTTTCTTGCCGCGCACTTTTATGCGCGTGTAGTTGCGGTCGGTCTTTGCCATTTGCTTTTCAACGAGTTTGAGTATGCCCGTAAGCCCCATAACGATTATCAGATACATACACGCCGCAATCAAGAGCGGGAAAAGATAATCGAACGTTCTCGACTGTATAATTCCGGGGACTTTGCCGAGGTCGAGTATGCCGACGTAGCCGACGATTGCCGTTTCCTTGACGAGGGTTATAAACTCGTTGAAAAGCGGCGGCAACACGTTGCGCACCGCTTGCGGTGTGACAACTTTTATCATAGTTTGCGACGTGGACATTCCAAGCGACCTGCCCGCTTCCATTTGTCCGTAGTCAACGCTTTCAAAACCTGCCCTTACTATCTCGGCAACGTATGCGCCCGAGTTGAGTCCGAACGTCAACGCGCCTATGAAAATGCCGTTGTCAGACGAGGCAAGCACCACGAAGTACATTATGAACAGTTGCAGCACTACGGGCGTGCCGCGAATAATCATTATATACGTTTTGGATATCGTCGAAAGCACTTTGAGTTTGCCCGTTTTTTTGTTGACGTAGTTTATCATTGCCAAAACCACGCCGATAGCCACGCCTATGAGCGTGGCAAGCAAAGCGATGAGCAGTGTGTTTCCAAGTCCTTGAAAATACAGTTTGTATCTGTCGTCGTATATAAACGCGCGGTAAAGCCGCTCGGAAATCGTTGCTGAAAGAATCATCATATCACCCGTTTCGGCATTATTTGAGCATCAATTCGGCAGGGATTTTGTCCATAAGAATTGCGTCGATACGTCCGTTTTTGAGGTCTTGCAAAGCGAGCGCGTATTGCTTGTATTGCTTGACGGTCGCGCCTGCCGCAGTGACTGTGACGTCTTGTCCGTCCTCGTTTTCATAGGTATATCCCGCGCCCTTTGCCGCGCTGATGATGAGGTCGCCGCTCGTGCCTTCTTGCACGCCTACGGTTTTGCCGGCAAGGTCCTTGACGCTCGAATACTGACCGTTTTCGGACACGATGACGAGAGTGGAACTCGAATACACGTTGCTGAAATCAATCACTTGCTTGCGCTCGTCGTTGATTGTTATTCCCGCCGCGCCGACAGCGTCGCCCGTCGAATTTGCAACGTTCGTCGCAACGACGTCAAACACCACGTCTTTCACTTCGAGTTTTTTGCCGAGATTGACGGCAACTTGCGACATAATCGCAACGTCGAGTCCGACGATGTTTTCGCCCTTGTAGAACTCGTACGGCGCAAAGCCCGCTTCGGTGTACATAGTCACCACTTCGGTTGCCGAGCCGAAATCCCAACTCATTTGCAATCCGTCGGGCGCAACTGCGCTCTCGCCGCCCTTTTCCTCGTTTGCAAGCGCGGAATAGTAATCCATATATTGATTCATTTTGCCGTTTGCGAGCCACTCGTCGATGACAACGTTGACTGCGTTCATAAGAGACGTATTGCCCTTTTTGACGGCAATGCCGAAGTCCTCTTGAAGAAGGTCGATTGCCGCGACGGCAACGTAATTTTTGTCGTCGCCGTTGCACGCAACAAGCGCGAAACTCGCGCCGATAATCACCGCGACGAGCATAAACGAAACAACGAATTTTGCCATTTTTTTCATAGTTTTATATCTCCGAAAAACTTATATTTTTAACGTACCGACATATAATAGCAAGCAAGATTTATTTTTGCAACCGTTTTTGCATAAAATTTATCACAATTTTTATATTTTTTTGAATTTTATGAATAAATTTATAATTATTCGGTATATTTATACATTTTAGGCAGATTATACGCATAATTGCGCACAAAATACCGTTTGACCCGCTTTTTTATTTGGTTTAATATATCTTTATTCTAACAAGCATAATATACGCGCACATATGAACGACATACTTTTGATAAACACAAACAACGCCCTTGCATTCGACTTTTTCGAGAAAGCGAAAAAGACAATTTCCGCATACGAAAACGAGTACGTCAAATTTAATTTTCAAACGGCAAATTTGTCAGATGAAAAAGTAATCGAAAAGGCGAAATCGGCAAATGCGGTCTTGTTTTTCGCAAGCAATAAGCAAGAAGAACTCGCCGTGGATTTCATACGCAAGCAACTCGGCTTATATGCGCAAATCACGACTTTTTCACGTCGAATCGACGACGTAAACCACGATTTTTGCATTGTCCAAGACAAAAACGGCGGTATATACGAAGGCGAAAAGAGCTTTGCAAACAACGCCGCTTTCGGTCGCGAAGCGTACGACGTCGAAAGGTACAGCGAACTTGAAATCGAGCGCACCGCACGCGTTGCGTACGAACTTGCAAACAACTCTCGCCGCACGCTCACGCTCGCCGACAAAGCGGACAAACTCACCACTTCAAAACTGTGGCGCAAAATCGTTGCCGACGTCAACGAGGACTATCCGTTCGTGTCGGTGAATATGCAAGACGTTTTAGAAACCATAGACGCGATAATCTCTAATCCGACCTCTCTCGACGTTGTTGTCACAACCGCCCTTTTCGGCGATATACTCACCCAAACCGCAAAGAGTGTCGCAAGCAAAACGCCGTCCGTTTCGTACGTGTGTGACACCCCTCTTGCTATGTACGGATTAGTTCAAACGACCGCTCGCGAAATCCATTCCGTCGAATCCTTAATCCGCTTTATGCTCAAAAACTCATTCGGAGTCGAGTGATATAGTTTCTTGTCATTAAAAACGCGCCGAGCAATTCGACGCGTTTTTTATTTTTGATTCTTACTTCTTTTTCCCGAATAATGCTTTACCTAATTTGCCGACTTTTCCGAAAATATCGGTAATGTTTTCTATCAATCCGTTTTTGACGACATCTTCGGTTGACTTTACGACGTCCACCCCGAACGTGTCGTTCACAACGTCGATTTTATCCTTTACCTTTTCTGCGCCGCGCTCAAAACCCGTTTTGCCAGTCAAACGCTTCGTTATTGCGCTTTGAAATTTCATTAGTTCGCTCTTGGAATCGAACGCAAATTCCAGTTCGGTTGTTTTCAAATAAATCTCGACATCGAACGATTTTGTCTTCACCTGCGGTACGCCCTCATATATTTTCACATCTTCCAATGAATACACAGTAGTTTCTGCTTCGCTTTCGCCGAAAAGTTTTTTCGTTTTCGTGATAAAGACAAGATTCTTATTTGTCAAAACAAGTTGCGACGAATTCGGCTTTCCGCAAAATCTGACGTCACCCTTATACAAAACCACTTCGTCTTCTGCCAAATTATAGTATTCCATATTGTACCTCTTTGTTTTTTTAGAAGAATATGTAAATTTTGCGAACCGACGTTTTTGCAATCTGCAAGAATACAAGCCCCCTCAATATACAACAATAATTATATGGAACATTTTGTTCCGAGTCAAGATATACGGAACATTTTGTTCTATTATCGACATATGACCAACATTGTGTTTCCTGAAAGATTGAAAAGTTTGCGCACGGAAAAGAGCGTATCGCGGACAATGCTTGCCGAAGCCTTGCACGTTTCGGTACGCACGGTTTCTCACTGGGAAAACGGCTCTCGCGAATGCAATTTTGAAACGCTCGTGGCAATCGCAAAATATTTCGACTGTTCAATCGACTATTTGTTAGGTCGCAAAGAATATTGAAAGAAAAAATCGAGCGCACTGCTCGATTTTTTATTGATTAGTTTTTGTTTAGTCCGTATTCTCTCGTCATTAAAACTTCTTTCCAGTACGACTCTCGCCCTATGATGTAATCGTTGCCGAGATTCAAGTTGCATACTTCCAAAATAGAATATTTGAAATTGTTTTTGTAATCTTCGCCGTGCTGTTCGAGAATGTTTCTAAGTTCGGCATTTCTGCCGTGTCCCGTTTTTGCATACGCTTGCCACCGTTGCCAAATACATTCGTCGCCGTATGCGCTTCCGACATATTGCTTTCCGTTTTTGGTATCGACGATTATGTACACGCCTTTCACGTTTGAAAGAGCGGTTTTCCAAGACGGCAAGTTGTTGTCCACGATATATTTTAAGGTTGAATACGGAATATTGATTTTGTCGAAACCGTCGAAATCGTTTATCGTCGCGCGCTTTTCGTTTATAAACGCAATTTGAATATCGCTCAACGCTGCGCCGTTTTTCGGCTTTAACGTCATAGACGGATAGGACGCGCGAAATTCTTTCTTGTACTCAAAAAAGCACTTGCCTATCATATCGCTTTGAACGCCGATTTTTTCCAAATCATACTTCCAATGTCGCTTGCCTTTGTACTCTATTTCGCGCGGTTCGCCGTTTATTTTGAATACGCCCGCAAACATCCAAACGTCTTTCTTGTAATAAACGAGAGAAACGACATAATCCAAATTGAAATTCTTGTTGGTTTGTATGCTTTGCCACTCGTCAAAATCGCCTATCAAAAAAGTTTGATAAGGTTCGAGTTTATCCTTTGTTCCGATTGCAAAATGAATTTTATAATTATTCAAATCACAATCCTTTATATTCAAAAAATCAACAAGTTTTATCATTTTATCCCCCCTGTATCAATTATTATTCGTCAAATAGCACTCTTTGAATCCGCTTTTTCATTTGTTAAAAACGCGATATTCGGATGAAGAACAAGAAAGATGCGATTTTTTGAACAACGAGCGTACTATTGCGTACGTGACTTGCGAAAAAATCGTGGCTGACGACGTTATTCGCCAAATAGCACGGTTTTAAGGAATTGACCGGTGTAAGAGGAACTCACCTTACATACCTCTTCCGGTGTTCCTTGCGCGACTATAGTACCGCCGCGGTCGCCGCCGTCGGGTCCGAGGTCAATGATGTTGTCGGCAACTTTGACGACGTCGAGATTATGCTCGATGACGACGACGGTGTTGCCTTGCTCGACGAGACGGTCGAGAATGGTGATGAGTTTGGCAACGTCGTGGGTGTGAAGTCCTGTCGTAGGCTCGTCGAGGATATAGACGGTTTTGCCGGTGGAACGGCGTGAGAGTTCGGTGGCGAGTTTGACGCGTTGCGCTTCGCCGCCGCTCAAAGTGGTTGAGGACTGACCGAGTTTGACGTAGCCGAGACCGACGTCGTTGAGGGTTTTGATTTTGTTTTTGATTTTGGGTATGTTGGCAAAGAACTCGGTGGCTTCCTCGATTGTCATATCGAGTACGTCGCTGATATTTTTGCCTTTGTAGCGCACTTCGAGGGTTTCGCGGTTGTATCTTGCGCCCTTGCAAACTTCGCAAGGAACGTACACGTCGGGAAGGAAGTGCATTTCGATTTTGATTATACCGTCGCCGCCGCAATGCTCGCATCTGCCGCCGTTGACGTTGAAAGAAAATCTGCCTGCGGTGTAGCCTCTCGCTTTGGAATCGGGAAGGGTTGCGAACAGTTCCCTGATATCTCCGAAAACGCCCGTATACGTTGCGGGGTTGGAGCGAGGCGTTTTGCCTATCGGGCTTTGGTCTATGCAAATGACCTTGTCCACGTTTTCGATACCCTCGATACTGTCGTAGTTGCCTTGTTTGACGTTCGAGCGCATAAGCGCGTTTGAAAGCGCGGGATAAAGCACTTCGTTGACGAGCGAGGATTTGCCGCTGCCCGACACGCCCGTAACGCAGTTGAACACGCCGAGCGGAATCTCGACGTCGACGTTTTTGAGATTGTTTTGTCTTGCGCCCTTGATTGAGATAAACTTGCCGTTTGACGAGCGTCTTGCAATGGGAACGGGTATCGAGAGTTCGCCGCTCAGATACTTGCCCGTTATGCTGTCCTTGCTCTTTATGATGTCCTCGACGTTTCCGCACGCAACGACGTTGCCGCCGTGTACGCCCGCACCCGGACCTATATCAACGATATAATCCGCACTGCGTATGGTTTCCTCGTCGTGTTCGACGACGATGAGCGTGTTGCCAATATCGCGCAAATTTTTGAGGGACTGCAATAGGCGTTGATTGTCCTTTTGGTGCAAGCCTATGCTCGGCTCGTCGAGAATGTACAAAACGCCCGTAAGTCCGCTTCCGATTTGGGTTGCAAGACGTATGCGTTGCGATTCTCCGCCGCTCAAAGTGGTTGCCGAACGCGAAAGAGTGAGATAATCCAGTCCTACGTTAATCAAAAAGTCGAGCCTTGCGCAAATCTCTTTGATAATTCTGTCCGCAATGAGATGTTGCGTGTCCGTGAGCGTAAGAGATTGCATAAAGTCTTTGAGTTTCGATATGGACATCTCGGTGAGTTCGTATATATTCTTGCCGGCAATCGTGACTGCGAGTGCTTCGGGTTTGAGCCTCTTTCCGCCGCACTTGGAGCAAGGCACTTCTTTCATATATTTGGAAATCTCGTTCTTTATGAGTTCGCTGTCCGTTTCGTTGAATCGGCGCATAAGGTTTCTTGCCACGCCCTCGTAACTCGCCTTGTAAAAGCCGCTGAACGTGCGCGAGTTGTATTCCATAGGAATACGGTCGCCGTCGTTGCCGTAAAAGATGATGTCGAGGATATTTTGCGGCAAGTCTTTAAGCGGCGTATCGAGAGAAAATCCGTACGCTTGCGAAAGAGCCTTGAATTGCATTTGCGACATATGTCCCGCGTCCCAGCCGCTCACCTTTATCGCGCCGTCTTTGAGGGATTTGTTCCAGTCGGTGACGAGCAAGTTTACGTCGATTTCGTTGCGGAATCCGAGTCCGCCGCATTCGGGACACGCGCCGTAAGGATTGTTGAACGAGAACAATCTCGGCGTGAGTTCCTCGAAACTCAAATCGCAATCGGGGCAAGCGTACTTTGTGGAATACAGCACTTCTTCGCCGTCGAAGTCGGCAATCACAAGCCCTTCGGACAGTTTTATCGCGTTTTCGATTGCGTCGGATATGCGGCGTTGCGAACCGTCCTTAACCACGATTCTGTCGATAACCACGCTTATGTTATGCTTTATGTTTTTGTCGAGTTTTATTTCCTCGTCGAGGGTGTAGTTCACCCCGTCCACCCTCACGCGTACGTAGCCTGCGCGCTTAAATTGTTCCAGTTCCTTGCGGTACTCGCCCTTTCTTCCTCTCACGACGGGCGCGAGAAGTTGAAGTTTTGCACCCTCTCTTTCCATAATCTTGTCGCAGATTTGGTCAACCGTTTGGCGTTCGATTTCACGTCCGCACTTGGGGCAATGCGGCGTGCCGATTCTTGCAAACAGCAAGCGGAAATAGTCGTAGATTTCCGTCACCGTGCCCACGGTCGAGCGAGGGTTATGCGAGGTCGTTTTTTGGTCGATTGAAACGGCGGGGGAAAGACCTTCGATATAGTCCACGTCGGGTTTTTGCATTTGACCGAGGAACATACGCGCGTAACTGGAAAGGCTTTCGACGTAGCGTCTTTGTCCTTCCGCAAAAATGGTGTCGAACGCAAGCGACGATTTGCCGCTTCCGCTTAGTCCCGTAAACACGACGAGTTTGTCGCGCGGTATTTCGAGGTCGATGTTTTTGAGGTTGTTTTCCCTCGCGCCTTTGATGTAAATTTTGTCGATACTCATAGTTTTTTCTCTAAATATGCCTTGCGCAAAAAGCCCGTTTTTCGCGCTTTTTCGCGCCTTTTTGTCGTTGTTGTTTTGTCCTGATTTGCCTTGTTATTCCCTTTCGATTTGTCTTTGTCAACTCAATTTTTTGATTTGTTTTTTGAGGTCGTTCAGTTCGTCGCGAATGAGAATCGCCTTTTCGAAATCCAGTCTTTCGGCAGCGACTTGCATAAGACCTTTGAGGCGTTCAACTTCCTTAATCATATCTTTAACGCTCAATTTCTCGTTATTAACTGCCTTTTTGGTGATTTCAAGCGAATTTTTGATTGCGCTTACGACCGTCTTGGGCACTATGCCGTGCGCCTTGTTGTACTCGTCCTGAATCTTTCTTCGGCGCATAGTTTCGTCGTACGCCTTTTGCATACTTTGCGTCATAGTGTCGGCGTACATAATAACTTTGCCTTTATCGTTTCTCGCCGCCCTGCCTATGGTCTGAATGAGCGCGCTCTCGCTTCTCAAAAAGCCTTCCTTGTCTGCGTCGAGTATGGCGACGAGTTGCACTTCGGGAAGGTCGAGACCTTCACGCAAAAGGTTGATACCCACAAGCACGTCGAACTCGCCCTCGCGCAATCCTTTCACTATGTCGATACGTTCGAGCGTATCGATGTCCGAGTGCATATAGCGCACCTTGATTCCCACTTCTTTGAGATAGTCGGTGAGGTTTTCCGCCATCTTTTTTGTAAGGGTCGTGACAAGCACTCTGCCCTTGTTTTTGACGACGGCGTTTATCTCGCCTATGAGGTCGTCGATTTGTCCGTCGATAGGCTTGATTTCGATTTCGGGGTCTAAAAGTCCAGTCGGTCTTATAATCTGCTCGGCAACGAGGTCGGCTCTGTCCAGTTCGTACTGCGCGGGCGTTGCGGACATACACACGAGTTGGCGTATGCGCGCGTCGAATTCCTCAAAACGCAGAGGTCTGTTGTCGTACGCCGACGGAAGACGGAAACCGTACTCGACGAGGTTGTCCTTTCTCGCTCTGTCGCCGTTGTACATAGCGCGGATTTGCGGAATGGTCATATGACTTTCGTCGATAAACGTGATGAAATCCTTGCCGAAAAAGTCGAGAAGCGTGTACGGTGCTTGCCCGGGTTGTCTGCCGTCGAAGTAGCGCGAATAGTTCTCGATTCCGCTGCAATAACCGACTTCTCGAATCATCTCGACGTCGTAGTTGACTCTCTCGTCTATGCGTTGCGCCTCTATGAGTTTTCCCCTTTCCTCGAAATATTTTACACGCTCGGCTTTGTCGAGCATAATGCGGCGCAAAATCGCCTCTTTATCGCCGCTTATGACGTACTGCGTCGCAGGGAAAATCAAGGTATGTTTGAGTTCGTTAAGCACTTTGGACGTCGTGCCGTCAATCTCGCAAATGCGCTCGACGGTGTCGCCGAACATCTCGATTCTGACTGCCACTTCCGAACTCGTGGACGGGAAAATATCCACCGTATCGCCGCGCATACGGAATGTCGAACGCACGAAATCCAAGTCCGCCCTCTTGTACTGAATGTCTACGAGGCGACGAGCAAGTTCGTCGCGGTCGATTTCGTCGCCCTCACGCAAGGATATCGAGTTTTCAAAATAGTCGGTCGGCGCGCCCAAGCCGTAAATACAGGATACGCTCGCAACGACGATGGTGTCTTCTCTCTCGCAAAGCGAGGCGGTGGCAGAGTTGCGCAGTTTGTCGATTTCTTCGTTGACTTGCAAATCTTTTTCGATGTACGTGTCCGTGCGAGGAATGTACGCTTCGGGCTGATAATAGTCGTAATAGGAAACGAAAAATTCAACTCTGTTTTTCGGGAAAAACTCGCGAAGTTCGTTGCAAAGTTGCGCCGCAAGAGTCTTGTTGTGCGCAATGACGAGCGTCGGTTTTTGCATACGCTCGATAATGTTCGCCATAGTAAAAGTTTTGCCCGAGCCCGTAACGCCCAGCAAAACTTCGGTGTTGAATCCGTCTTTCAGACCCTCAACGATTTTGTTTATAGCCTCGGGTTGATCACCCGTAGGCTTGTATTTACTGACCAGTTCAAATTTCATTGTCCGAGTAAAAACGCCACCAACTGCCTTATGCCGACGCCTATGAGCGCTGTCACGACGCTGAGTCCGAGCGTCAAAAGTATCTTGAACAAGAGATTGCTCTTGAACGCGCGCTCGACCCTTGCGAATTGAAGTCCTTTCTTTTGCATATTGATGCAATACACCAACTCGCCTTTCTTGTCAGAGCGTGTTATATCGAAATAATCGTCGATTTCGAGATTGCGCAACGTTGTGTCGAGTTCATCTTCTTCAAAAGGCAAGTCAAGCGGAAGTTTCTCGAAAATCTCGATGGGCGTGAGAAGACAAGAGCCGTTTTGTTTTTCCGCCTCTTGATAGATGACTCTCATCACCGCTTTTTCTTTTTTTGTCAAGACGTGCTGTCTGTCAACTTGCACTTGCATTTTTATACGCTATTCCTTTACTTTAATAAGATTAGAAGCTTCCCCCTTCCTCACGTGTTTGGACTTCGGCGTTCCTCTGTCCGAATTAGAAGATTCCCCCCTTCCTCACGTGTTTGGACTTCGGCGTTCCTCTGTCCGAATTAGAAGATTCCCCCTTCCTCACGTGTTTCCCCTACCGTCGTTCCCCCTCTGCATAAATTTGA
>OHKP01000403.1_pt1 | contig 25978 bp, 19 predicted proteins | sample 1568861 | NCBI WGS metagenome assembly OHKP01 (sample SAMEA3879524, study PRJEB24766) | human gut metagenome | biome: human-associated habitat; feature: feces | place: USA | collected 1985/1987 | reverse complement strand
CTACGTCTGCTACCCTCTGTCTGTGAACAGATAATAATTCAGCAGACCCTAATTAGTTTCAGTCTGAAACATAATTAACAACTCTTAAGCTAATTTTTTGTAAAGCGGATTTTGTATATTTATGCAAAACCGACTGTATAAATATTCATTTCGGCTTATCTTCTTGCTTTCACGCTCATGTTGCGGCCATCGCTGGTGCTTACGCTAATGATGTAAAGACCAGGCTGCAGGGCAGTGCTCAGCACGGTGTGGGGCTGAGTGGTGGTGGCTGTGGCTACAGCTGCACCTGAGAGGCTGTGAACGTTGATGGTGGCGGTTTGTCCAGCGGCTAAGGCTACGTTGGCGTGTATGCGTCCGGCAGCATCAATGTGTGCTTGTATGCCGTCGTTTGCCTTGCTGCCCATGATGGCTTGTATGCCGTTGGTTGATGCGTCGGGGGCAATGTTCAAGCCTACAATCTCGGTGGGATAACCCTTATAGCGCACGGTGCCCAGCAGCTGTGCCTTGCCCGTGGTGATGTCGATCTGGAAGAGCTTGCCAGCGGTGTTGAAGCCGTTTTGTACCCAGAACAGGCGGCTCGACTTGCGGTCGAAGGTCATCGAGTGTAGGGGGCGCACATCGTCAATGCCAAGGTCGCCCACCAGTGTTGATACGCCAGTGGTCTTGTCGATGGTGTATAGCTTATAATCGTTAGCAATGGCGTATAGCTTGCCCTCGGGGCTGCATGCCAGTGTTGAGAAGGCGTGGTCGGTATTGGCTACCCAGTCGTTGTCGCCATTCTCCAGGTTCACGGTGCTTATCGACTGCTGGTTGTCGAACACGCTGAGCGAATACATGGTGTTGGTGGTGTAGTCGTAGGTCATATCAAATACTAGATCCATGGTGCTGGCGCTGAAGGTGGGCGACCACGAGGTGGTATTGAGTGCTACAAACTGTTGGGGCGCATACACGTTGTTGCCAGTGAAGCCATACAGCTTGTCGCCTACATACTCACCAGCTTGCAGCAGGTTGCCATTGGGTCGAACCTCGGTTACGAAGGTAGCCTCTTCAGGCACGTTGGCATGGAAGTCGATGAGGCCCACATAGTCGTATGCATCCCAACGGAAGCCCTGCAGGTTTACATCGGTGTAGTTGGGCAGATAGGTTGATGCGGTATCATCGGTCAAAATTACGTCGCCCTCAAGCTTGGTGTAAGCCTTGATGGTGTAGTAGGTTTCGGGCTTCAGTGTTATGGTGCCCACGGTAAAGTCGGCACCTTCGCCCTTCACAAGGTTGCCTTTGTAGGTGGCATTGAGGCTTTGTCCGTCAGACAGCTCTACCACTACGGGCACGCTGGTAGCGGGTTTCTCACCATAGTTGTGCAGGCGCACTTTCACCTCTACGGCGTCTTGCAGATGCTGACTCTTTACGGGCGAGATGATGCTTTCAACGCCAGCGTCGATGTCGGCCTTGCGCTCAATGGTGCCTGATACAGCTGCCAGCGAGGTTTTGTTGCCAGCATATACAGCTGCTACCTTATAATGATAGGTGGCGGGGTGTGTGGCATCCCATTGCGGGTCGTTGTAGGTGTTGCCTTCAACGCCCTCTTTCAGCAGCACGTCGGGTGCTCCTTCAGCGTTTTCGGTGCGGTATATGTTATAGGTGGGCTCCTGCAGTGTGGCTACAGGTGTGCCATACTCGCCATTGCTGCCCGGTATTGAGCAGTAGGCAGAGATGTTCCAAGCATAGTATCCGTCGTAGGTATAGGCACTGTTGTCGCTCCATTTCAGGTTATTTTTGTTTCCCACCTTCGAGTAGCTGGGACCTTGTCCTACACAATTGTTATCAACGGCCTGCATACAGTGTACGCCTACCATATAGTTTTCGTCGGCACGCAGCTCAATGGGGTTGGGGAAGCTGACGGTTACCCATCCTTCTTTACCCTCGGGCACATTTATTACTACCGAGTCGGCCACCTCATGTTCGGCACGTGTGCCACGCCATATCATAGCTGTATATTTTGTTCCGTTGCCGTTGAGGTAGGCGCGCATGCGTGTGATGCTCATGCCCACCATGCACGAGTCTTTCAGGTCTTGTGCGGTGTAGGCGTGTGCTACATAATAGTCTGTTGCCGAGTAGTCGCCACCCAGGTTGTCGTGGGTTTCTGACTTTCCCCAGCGGCTCCACTGCACCTTCCCTGTGCGTGTTTCGGGCTTTCCCCATGTAAGGTTTACGCTCTTGCCATCGGCCGCTGTTGCTGCCTCTACGGTGTGTGGTGCGATGGGGCTTCGGGGTAGGGTGATGTCAAGGTTGGTGATGTCGGTGGTGGTGTTGAAGGTTTTTTCAACACTGTCGAACAAGGGCGATGAGAAGGTGATGACGTAGTCGGATGCCGAGTAGGCTTGCAGTGCAAAGCTGCCATCGGCGGCCGTTGTGGCGGTGGTTTGCTCGCCGTTCAGCGTCAGTGTGGCCTTTATGCCAGCCGTGGCGCCCACGCCTTCAAGCTTTATTTGTCCTTTCACGTTTACTTTGGTCAGTTCGCTCAAGGCGATGGTGGGCTTAGCGGTTTCGTTGGCTGTTACCTGTACGGTGAGGTTACGGGTTTGATATTTGGGAGCCGAAACCACCAATTTCTCTTCGCCAGCCTTTACCACATAGAAGCGGAAACTGCCATCGGCATCGGTGGTGGCGCTGAGGTTTTGTGCAGGTATGGTTACGTTAGCATCAGCAAGGGGCTTTCCATCGGTGGTGGTAACCTTGCCTTCTATACAACCAGCGTTGTCGGCGGCCATAATCAGACGCATTGAGGGCAGCGCTTCGGTCAGAGTGCCATTGCTTGGACGCAACGTTTCGGTATCGACCGTTTCGCCATATATTGAATGGGTGCGTGTGCGGTCGGCCTTGCCTGTTTGGGCTTGCACATAGAAGCGGTCGAAATATCCGCCCATACCTAATTGGGCTTCCATCACTACCAGCACCACCAGGTTCTTGCCTGTGTAGGTGTAGGGTGTGGTGAAGGGTATGTTAATGTCGTTTTGTCCGCCCTTCATGGTGACGGGGCCACTGTAAACGGCGGTGAGCATAGAGGCGGGTATCCATCCCTGTGATAGGTCTTCGTCGTCGGTCTCGCCCATATACACATTAATATTTTTGGTCATTGATGTGGCTACCGAGAAGCTGTTTTTAAACACCAGTCCTTGCATCTTGCCCACAGCCTGGTACAGGTCGGCGGGATAGATTATCATCTCGGTGGCGGTGCTGCTGTTGCGTGTGTCGAAAGGCAGGGCTATGTTGCTATTCGCAACGTTGGCGTTGGGGGCTACGTTGATGTCTTTATATTCGGCTCCAAAGTGAACTACCTCTCCGCTCAGCTCTTCTTTGCCTTCGCCAGCAGTGTTTACGGGTATCACGACATATGATGCTGCGGTGCCCGATGCGGCTGCATCGACATAGCTTGTAGTGGCCACGTTTTCGGCAATGAGGGCGCGTGCCTCGTTTACCACACGGTATATCTTATAGGTAAGGCCATCGGCTTTAAAGAAGCCCATATTGGCACCTGTGGTGGGGGCTGTCCAAGACAGATGGTTTTGTCCGTCAATTACGGTAACCGTTAAATGTTCAACCTTGTCAGGAATATCCAAACCCACAAACACGTTCATTGATACTGGCAACGAGCGGCCCTCGTCGGTCTTGGCCACTACGGCATAGGTGTGCTTGCCGTTGCTTACTGATGTGTCGGTGTATTGTGAGGTGGCGCCTGGTGTTACACCATCGGTCAGTGTGGCAATGAGCTCGCCATCGCGGTATATTTCGGCTTGCACAGCGCTCAGCTTGCCTTTCACACCGTTGGTTGAGGGGTTGGTCCACTTTAAAGTAGTGGTTAAGGCTCCCTCGGCACCTGCTTCAACTTTCAGGGTTGAGGGCTTCATGGGGCCAAGGCCATTGGTAACCTTTACGTCGTCAATGCCTAAGGCATAAGAGTTTACACCCTTATGACGGAAGGCAATGTAGATGGTTTTACCTACATAGTCGGCCAGCGACAGGTCGCGTGCTTGCAGCGAAACATCGTCGTAACCGTTTTCAAGGCGTTCAGAGAAGAGCTCTTTTTTGAAGTCGGCGGCCTCGGTGCCTGTTTCCGAAACTAATACGCTGTAGCTTTCTGGCGAGTCTTGGTCTTGTGCGCAGCACTGATACATCAGCTTATAACTGTCGTTCGTAACGGTGATGGGCGGCAGCACCAGATAGTTGTCTTGGGCGCTATAGGCATCGGCGTTTTCAGGGTTAACGGTGTAGGAGATGGCTATCTGATTGCCGTTCAGTGTAGCCATGCCACGCTTGGCTATTTGCCAGCAGTGGCCGTCGCCATCGGCATCAATCACCTTCCATCCTACAGGTGGAAACCCTTCGCCTTCGAAGCCTTCGTTCACGAGGTAGCTCTGTGCCTGTGCTTGTGTAGCAAAGGTCAGGGCAGCAACAGTCAGTGATGACGCGAGAAATGTGTGTAAACCTTTCAGCATAGTTGTAAATATTTATGATATGTTTTTACTGTTTTGGTAGTATTTCTCTTTATTTCTTGTAAGATGATGCTTAAAGAATGTATGAAGCTTACAAAATGTAGCGCTATATGTGGCAAAGATAAACATAATATCTGAAAAACAAATGTTTTTCCTTTCTTTTTTCTACTTTTTGTGCGGATATCCATCAGTTGCGTGACCGTTGTGACGAATATAAGCTATGTAGCAAACATAATGTAAAAAAACTTATAATAGATATCTCGCTATGCGCTTTATATCAGTAGGTTCTTCTTATTTGTGTTAAAAATATAAATGTATCAAGGCTTTGAGCGTGTTACAACTGTTTTTTGTAACTTTGCATACAGTAATATTGTTCTAAGAACGTTAGCATAAAAAAGACGATACGTAAGATGAAACAGATATTGATAGTGGAAGACGACCTGGCCTTTGGCACAATGCTGCAAACATGGCTTAAGAAAAAAGGTTTTGATGTAGAAAAGGTTACCAATGTAGGAGCCGCCGCCCGATGCCTGACAGAGGGAGGGGCCGACAGTGTAAACCTGATACTTTCTGACCTTCGTCTGCCCGACCACGATGGCCTCTTTTTGCTCACTTGGATGCGTAAACGCAATATTGCGGTGCCCTTCATTGTGATGACGCATTATGCCGAAGTGCAGAACGCGGTGCTGGCGATGAAGTCGGGAGCAGCCGACTATATAGCCAAGCCTGTGCAGCCCGACATCTTGCTGCAAAAGATAAACGATGCCTTGCAAGCTGCGTCGGTTGCCACACCTGTTTCTCAGCCAGTGTCGGCAGCGTCGGCTCCCGTTTCGGTATCTTCAACCAATGCTGCCGCTTCAGACACTACGGCCAATGCCTCGGCCTCAGTGCTAAAATATTTAGAGGGCAGGAGCGAAGCTTCGCGTCAACTGTATGACTATGTTCGACTGGTGGCGCCCACCCCCATGTCGGTGCTTATCCTTGGCGCCAGCGGTACTGGTAAAGAGTATGTGGCGCGCCGCATACACGAGCTCAGTGCGCGTAAGGGCAAATCCTTCTTTGCGCTCGACTGTGGTGCGATACCAAAAGATGTGGCCGCCTCAGAGTTTTTTGGCCATAAAAAAGGTGCGTTTACGGGTGCCGATGCCGACAAGCGTGGCGCTTTTGAGGTGGCCAATGGTGGAACCTTGTTTCTTGACGAGGTGGGCAACCTGAGTTATGATGTTCAGGTGCAACTGTTGCGTGCTTTGCAAGAGCGTCGCATACGCCCTGTGGGTGGCGACCGCGAACTGAAGGTAGACATACGCTTGGTGTGTGCTACCAATGAGAACCTTGAACAGGCTGTGGCCGAAGGCCGTTTTCGCGAAGATTTGTATCACCGCATCAACGAGTTTACGATATATATGCCCCAGTTGCGCGAGCGCGGTAACGACATATTCCTCTTTGCCGACCTATTTATTCGTCAAGCCAATGCCGAACTGCAACGACAGGTTGATGGCCTTGATGCTGCCGCTGCCGAACTGTTGGTGCAGCACTCGTGGCCAGGCAATCTTCGCGAACTAAATAATGTGATGAAGCGTGCTGTGTTATTGGCGCGTGGCCGACAGATAACGGCCGCCGAGCTGCAACAGGCCATGGGCCCTGTGCGCCAAAACGCTGTGCCCACGCTTCATGACGAGGCCGACGAGCGCCAGCGCATAGAAGAGGCCTTGCGCCAAACAGGTGGCAACAAGGCCAAGGCTGCCCGATTGCTGGGCATCGACCGCAAAACCATCTATAACAAGATGGAAAAGTGGGGAATGGCATAGTCCTCTCGCCACACCCTTCTACAGAAAAGTGTGGAATGTTTCTACACATCTTCCACACTTTCCACACTCACGTTTTTGGTGTGGTATGCGATATATGAGTTGATAATCAATCACTTAAACTTTTTCAGTTATGTTTGGCACGCTGGTTGCACTATGATAAGTGAACGGCGCAACAAGTTATAATAACAACAACTAAGTTGACAATGTTCACTAAGTAAAACAAAGTAACATTATTAATTTTAAAACACAACAAATATGAAAAAGTTATTTTTTGCAGCTATCGCATCAATCGTTATGGTATCAGTAAGCAACGCTTTTGCTCACGAGTATGTAATGAACCAGACTGGCGCAGCGCCCATAGATACGGTTATCACCAGTACCGACTCGGTAACACCCGCCACTGAACAGCCCGCCACTGAGGCCCCCACACAAGAGGCTCCCGCTGTAGAACAGCCCGCACAAGAGGCTCCCGCACAAGAGGCTCCCGCAGTAGAACAGCCCGCACAGGAAGCACCGGCACAAGAGGCTCCCGCTACTGAAGCTCCTGCCGAGTAAAAGATAGGTTTCCTATTTCCCCGTATAAAGTTTGTCTAAATGATAATTGTCGCCCGCACGGCTCGTTAACGAAACGTGTAGGCGGCATTTTTTGTTTCTATGCCCCTTGTTCAGCGTGTTGCGCTTTCGGTTAAGGCATAATTTGCATACTTGCGCAAGGATCGTTATCTTTGCAATATGAATGATAACCCAATCGTCATAAGGTGTTGACGATACATTTTTTACTGTATGAAGAAATTCGGAATAAAAGCAAAAATATGGGCAGGCTATGGTGTGCTGGCATGTGTACTTGTGGTGTCGACATGGATGACCTACGACAATAGCCGTTCGCTTGTGGCCGTGAACCAAGCCTCTGACCAGATGGTGCACCGCCGCGATGTGGTTGACAGCCTGGTGTGTGCTATGCTCGAAACCAGCAATGCCGAGCGCGCCGTGCTACTGGGCAATGCCGAGGCGTGGCCACACTTCGACCGTTCGCTCACCGAGGTGATGACCAAAGCGCAGCAGCTACGCCAGTTGTTGGTGGCGGGCAACCAGCGCAAGCGTGTCGACACCTTGTTGGTATATATGCAGCAAAAACGCGACAACACCCAAAAGGTGACCGAACTGCTGGGCGCCGACCATCGCGAAGCCTATTATCGCAGTAGGGTAGAGGCGTTGCAAGATGGGCGCGACTCGGTGGTAATCCATCCCAAAACCACCGGAAACGTGTTGCGACACGAAACGGTGTATGAGGTTGAACGCAGCAAACGAGGCTTCTTTCGTAGGTTAGGCGATGCCTTTCGCCGACAGCATGCCGACACGGTGGGCATCACAACCATTGCCCATCAGGCCCAGGCCGACAGCATGCAGCAAGCCATTGATATTGCCGACTCGGTGGCCCATGTGCTGGCCGATATACAGCAGGCCGAGAAACAAGCTTCAAACCGCCGTCAAGATGCCGTTACCAGTCGCTACCGTCGTCTGCAACAGGTTAGCTTGGTGGTAGCCGACCGCACAGGACAGTTGCTGCGCGATATACAAAAGTCAGAGCAACGAGCCTTACGAAAAGCCGTCGACCAATCGATGACTTCGCGCGAAGGTGCCATCCTTCGTATCGTGTTGCTGGCGTTGATGGCCATTGGGTCGGCCGCCATATTGCTCACCTACATCTTGCGCGATGTGCGTCGCGACCGCCTACACCGTCAGCGCCTTGTTGAGGCCAAAGCCGAGACCGAAAAACTGATGCAGCAACGCGAGCGCCTTTTGCTCACCATCACGCACGACATCAAGGCGCCAGCGGCATCAATCGCGGGCTTTATAGAACTGCTGCAACCTTATGTGCAAGGCGTTAAGGCCACGGGATATCTGAACAACATAGGCAGTTCGGCCTCTCATCTGCATCGTTTGGTGACAGCCTTGCTCGATTATCATTTATTAGAAAGCGGAAAGGCCGAACTGCATAACGTGTCGTTTGTGCCGCTACGTTTAGCCAATGAGGTGGTGGGCGAGATGCGCCTCATGGCACAAACCAAGAACCTAATGCTGCATACTGATGCCGACGAGGGGGCACAACGTATGTGTAGAGCCGATGCTTTCCGCGTGAAACAAATATTAAACAACCTGGTGGGCAACGCTCTAAAATATACTGACGAGGGTGGGGTAACCATCACCTTGCGCCTGGTCGCTGGCTGGCTGACGCTGGCCGTAACCGATACGGGCCGTGGCATGACCTCTGACGAACAACAACGTGTGTTTGATGCCTTTACCCGTTTGCCTGGTGCTCAAGGCATTGAGGGCATAGGTCTGGGCCTGTCTATCACGCGCGAGACCGTGCAACTGCTGGGCGGAACCATTCGTGTTACATCAACAGTGGGCAAGGGCTCTACCTTTACGGTGCGCTTGCCCATGAAGGTAGTGCCTCAGGTTGAGGCTTCAACCCCCAGTGCGGCCACGCTCGCTCCTAAGCTATCATCTACGGCACGACAAGGGCTAACCGTGTTAGTTCTTGACGATGATGCCTTGCAACTGCAATTGCTGGGCGAGATGCTGGCACAGTTGGGGGGAACACCACTGAAGGTGCTCGCCACGCAGCACGTGAGCGAGGCGCTGGAAAGCATCGCAACACAACACCCCGACGTGCTGTTTACCGATATAGAGATGCCAGAAATGTCGGGCACCGACCTCATACACCATATCGACCACAGCCACATGAAGGTGGTGGCCATGACAGCGCACGACGATAGCATGGTGCCCCGCCTGCGCCAAGTGGGCTTTGATGCCTGTTTGCTGAAACCCTTCTCAATGCACACGCTGGCGGCCACGCTCACACAGATCACAAGACAGCCTTTTGTGCCGAACGACGTGGCACCCGAAACCGAGACCGACAGCGCCCCCGACTTCTTTGCTCCGCTTACAGCTTTTGCCGAGGGCGATGTCGAGGCTGAACGCGACATCCTTACACAAACCCTTAAGGCGCTGGACGAATATTTGGCGCTTCTTACACCTACAGTCAGCAACAACGTGCCAGAGGCTGAACGCCACACCGCCTATATAAATAAGGTGGCAAAGGCGGCACATAAAGCGTTGCCACTGCTCACCATGCTCATGCCCCAGCAGCACGATGTTTTTTTGCCAATCACGCCTGCTAATATTGCATCTACGGCACCCAACGAGCGCGAACGTCTGGCACAACAATTAAAAGCTGTGCTCGAACACATTAGGGGCCGCCTGTGCGATAAATTAAACATTAACAAGCCATTATGCAACTAAAAAAAGTGAAATACTGCAAAAATATTTGGCGTTAAAAGAGAAAAAGACTACATTTGCACCGTGATCATTACATAAAGTCACAAATACCTGACCTTTTACTATAATATACTAACTAAGATTGCTACTATGAACGTTGAGAAAATTATCCAAGACCTGGAGCGAAGACATCCGGGTGAGCCCGAATATATTCAGGCTGTAAAAGAAGTGCTGCTGTCAATTAAGGATGTATATAATCAGCATCCCGAATTTGAAAAAGCAAAACTCATTGAAAGACTGGTTGAGCCTGAACGTATTATCACGTTCCGCGTACCATGGACCGACGATAAAGGCGAGGTGCATGTAAACATTGGCTACCGCGTGCAGTTCAATAGTGCCATTGGCCCGTATAAAGGTGGATTGAGGTTCCATCCTTCGGTAAACCTCTCTATTCTCAAGTTCCTCGGATTTGAACAAACATTCAAGAACGCACTTACCACACTGCCCATGGGTGGCGGTAAAGGTGGTGCCGACTTCTCTATACGTGGGCGGTCAGATGCTGAGGTTATGCGCTTCTGTCAAGCGTTCATGACCGAGCTGTACCGCAATATCGGACCCGATGAAGACGTGCCCGCCGGCGATATCGGCGTAGGAGCCCGCGAGATAGGCTACCTCTTCGGCATGTATAAAAAGCTTACCCACAAGTGGGAAGGCGTGCTTACTGGAAAGGGTCTTGAATGGGGAGGATCGAAAATCCGACCCGAAGCCACCGGTTTCGGTGCGCTGTATTTTGTAAAACAGATGCTGGCCACACGCGGCCTGTCGCTCGAAGGCAAAACCGTTGCCGTGAGCGGATTTGGTAATGTGGCATGGGGAGCCGTAAAGAAGGCTACTGAGCTGGGTGCCAAGGTGGTAACCATCAGCGGCCCAGACGGATACATCTACGACCCCGAAGGCATCAGCGGCGAAAAGATTGACTTTATGCTCGAATTAAGGGCCTCGGGTAACGATATCTGCCAGCCGTATGCCGACGAATACAGCAGTGCCACATTCTTCCCAGGCGAGAAGCCTTGGGGACAAAAGGTGGATATTGCTCTCACGTGCGCCACGCAGAATGAACTGGACGGCAACGACGCGCAAAAACTCATCGACAACGGTACTATGTGTGTGGCCGAAGTGTCGAATATGGGTTGTACCGCCGAAGCCGTTGACAAGTTTGTGGCAGCACATCAACTCTTCGCGCCGGGGAAGGCCGTCAATGCTGGCGGTGTGGCAACCTCGGGACTGGAAATGACACAGAATGCCATTCGCTTAAACTGGAGCGAAAACGAGGTGGACGAAAAGCTGCATTATATCATGCACTCCATCCATGAGCAATGCGTCAAGTACGGAACACAGCCTGATGGATACATCGACTATGTGAAGGGCGCAAACGTGGCTGGCTTTATGAAAGTGGCCAACGCCATGATGGCTCAGGGCATCGTGTAAACCACACACACCCTGTTTAACCAAACTTTTTTTAACGTGATCATTAAAAAGATTTTTAAAAAGACAGAGTTTAAAGTATTATTTTTAATTGTAATTGCATTAATAACGGGCCTTGCTCAGGCTGGTGCACAAAGTAAAAGCCGTGGGGCAAAGAAACAGCAAACAGGCAAGGCTTCGTTCTATTCGAAACGCGCCACTGGTGCTCGCACCAGTAATGGAGAAAGGCTGCATCACGACAGCCTTACCTGTGCGCACAAAACACACCCTTTTGGTACACTGCTGAAAGTGACCAACCCCTCTAACGGCAAAGAAGTGGTGGTACGTGTTACCGACCGCGGACCGTTTAAACGCGGACGCATTATCGACTTGTCGTGGGGAGCCGCCAAAGAGTTGGGCATGCTTTCACAAGGCGTGGCAATGGTAAAGGTAGAGGTGGTAGAAAAACTACACGTTCCCTATAAACCAGACCCACTGTCATTGCCAGAGCTCGACTTCGAATACACTGATAATCTTGCGTTCAGTGGCGCCAGCTGGTTAAAGCCAGAGGTGCAACATAAGAACACGACGGCACTGGCCAAACATCATAATGCTGCGAAACATCCTGCATCTGCCACAAACAAGGGTGTTACCAACGATAAGATATTAACGGCCAACTATACACCAAACGCCTCGCGCTAACGAGGCTTAAACAATAAAAAAGTGAAACCCTAAAGGGTGTAACAATAAAAGCGTGGATGCTCAATTGCCAACTTTAGGCAAAGAGCATCCACGCTTTTTTTGTACCGTTAACCAAAAGGTTGTTATTGAAGCGACGTTCTCGTCTATGTACAACCCGTACTACTTGTATCATTCATGCTCATTGGCGTTTCTTTAAAACAATGTGGTTAAGAAACGCAAGCAATGCAATACTTTGCGAGTAAAATAAAAATAGTATGGCTCAGTACTTGGCCCAAGTACTGCAGTAATCTCGGCCAAGTACTGCAGTAATCTCGGCCAAGTACTGGAGTAATCTCCATCAAGTACTGGAGTAATCTCGGCCAAGTACTGAGACAAGTACCGTCTATTGGGCCTCTGAACCGATGCTTATCGTGATGTGTAAGCATGGCTTTTGAAGCACTGATAACTGCTTGTTTTGTGTTAATGTGGTGATTGTCAACCTATTACTTTATTTTCTTTTTGCTTGTTGGTACCGTAAATTCGGTTACTTTTGAAATAGCGTTTTCGCCTTGCACCACTGATAGGCAGATGTGGGCCGTGCCGTCGCCCAAGCGGTTGTCGGCTTTCAGCATGGCGGTGTAGCGTATGCCTGCACCCGGTTGCAGTTGCTCGACGTGCATGCCCGGCGAGATAAAGAGGTGTCGGTTGCCAGTGGCCTCTACCACGGTGGGCTGAATGTCGTGCAAGGTGCTTTGGCCTGTGTTATACACCTCGAATATCACTTTGCACAGTTCGCCTCGGCTGATGATGTTGTCTTGGTTGGCATCAACAATGCGGGCGTTACGTATCTCGATGTGCGGGGCATACTTCATGCCTTGTAACAGGTCGTCAACGCTCGATGAGGCTGGCATCTGTGTGAACGGCTGCTGGGCGCTGTAGGTGCCTGTATAGTCAGACGACGAGAAATCGTACAGGCGGTCGTCGCCACTGTTTGTGGGGTCAATCACATTGTCGCTGTCGTTATAATTGCTGCCATCATAGTTGTTATAGTTGCTGTTTCCGCCGTAGTTACCATAATTATCGCTTCCGCCATCGTTATTATAATAGCTACTGCCGTTGTTGCGACGTGTTGCACGCTCGGCTTTATCGTTACGATACTGGGCGAGGTCGGCTTGTCGCTGCTGGTCGGCTTGCTGACCAATAACGCCACCAATGATGGCTCCGCCAGCCATACCCACGATGGTGCCGATGTTGCTACCGCGTGGGCCGTTGCTAATGCCACCAATGGCCGAACCTAATATTGAACCAAACGATGCTCCGGTGTATGCCCCCTGGCCAGTATAGGTTCCACAGCTGGCTAACAGCATGGTGGCAGTAAGGGCAATGATGTTATGTTTCATAGCGTTATGTCTTTTTTAATGATATCTCTCAACACCTGCAAATATACGCTTTTTCCTCATTAGTTGCGTAGAAAATGATGTTTATTTTGTTGCTATTATTGTTCAAAAATACGTGTTTGGGGCTCTTTTATAGTCATCTTGTTTAAAAAATGTAAACGTATGTTTGTCTTTTTTTGTAATTTTGCACATTATTATATTAGTATTGCTTTAGCAAGCAGCAAAGCCGTGTGGCTGAGCTGATAAGAACATGAGTCTGAAAGATAATATACGATTAAGTAAATAATAGAATGAGAAAAATTAAGTTTTTGCTTATGCTGGCCCTGATGCTGGTAGGCATAAGTAGTGTAGCACAAACCGCCATCGAGGTTGAGTTTGTGGCTGGTGTTGATAAAGGTAAAAATGAAAAACTTTCTTGGGGTAAAGCAGGTGCTGACCAAGTGGAGAAAGAGGGCGTGACGATGAAGTCGGACAACGCACTTTTTGTTGCCGATAAGTACATGACCAAAACCTATATTGGTAACAACAAATCGCTCACCTTTTCAGCAACAAAAAGCATTGTAAAGATACAGTTTGTTGATGGCGAGGGCTTATCACATCTTACTGCCGAAGGTTTTGACGACGCTACTGCAACGTGGACGGGTAAGGCTGCCGAGGTGACCTTTACGGTAAAAGGCGAGGTGAAGTATGCCAAGGCCATTGTTACCTTGGAGAACTTTAATGTTGTTGATGGAAAGAACCTCTTTACCGAGACCTTTGATAAGATGAACGGCCAGGGTGGCAATGATAACAATTTCAGCGTTTGGGGTTCTCCTTTCGGTAATCTCTCTGCCAGTCAATTCGACAATCAGGGTTGGAGCTACAGTGGTAAAAGCAATGGCACCGCTAACCATTGTGTGCGTGTAGAAATGTCGGCGTCGGTTACCACTCCCGCTTTGGCCACATTGAGTGGCGATGCTTTCATCTTCTTCCGTGCCGCTCAGAACCGCGATGTTGCTACATCAATCAATCTTTCGGTGTCGGGTGGTGGCACCCTCAGCCAGAAGAGTGTATCGCTGACAAAACAGTTTAACGATTATGTGGTGTTTATAAATGACGCTACGCCTAACACAAAGGTTACGTTCTCATGTAGCGTAGCGGGTTGCTATTTCCTTGACAATGTGAAGATTGAGCGCGCCATTGGCCTTGACGAGGCCACCGACAATAGTGCTGTATTGGAGAAAAACAATGGCAAAGAGGTGAACGTGATGCTGAAGCGCACATTGGTGGCCGATAGCTGGAACACGCTGTGCTTGCCCTTCAGTATGAGCAACGACGCTGTGCAAACCGTCTTTGGCGAGGGCACCGTGCTGAAGCAGATGAAGGAGTGGAACGCTGCTGAAAACGTTATTTACTTTGAAACGGCCGATGCTATTGTGGCGGGTCAGCCCTACATTATTAAGCCTGTTGAGGCTAAGGAGAGCTTCCTGCTGCAAGACCAAACGGTGCTGAACGCTGTTAACAACGCTACCAGTGGCGAAATTAGCTTCTGTGGCATTATGGGTAGCACAAAGCTTAGCGAGAGCGATGTGTTCCTGGGTACTGATGGCGAACTGTACTTGCCTAACGTTGCTGAAGAGAATGGCGATGTGCTGCGTGGCTTCCGTGCCTACTTTAAGGGCATTAACAGCATTGCCAATACAAAAGTAAATATTGAGGGCATGGCAACAGGCATTGAAAACATCAACGCTGCCGCAGCTATGGGCAATGGTAAGGTGTTTACTCTGGCCGGACAGTATGTAGCCAATAGCACGAAGGGCCTGATGAAAGGCATCTATGTGGTAAACGGAAAGAAGATTGTAGTGAGATAAAACGCTTGAATAATGGAAAAGAAACTGTATGTTACGCCTCAAACACTAATGGTGTGCATTGAGACCAATGAGGGCATCTTGCGTATATCGGGTGGCGGCACCATCCCTATTGAGGGCGGCACGCTCACCCCAGGCAACGCTGGCATCTTAGGCGCCTCACAGCTTAATATTAATAATGTGTGGGGCGAGGAGTAAAACCTCGACACTAAGCAGGGCTTATGCATCACCCCTAAGCCTTCAGTAAAAAGAAAAGGCGCACGAAACAAATGAAAGTTTCGTGCGCCTTATTTTATTTGCTTATCAATCGGGGCTTTGTTAAGCCGCGAGGTTGATATTAGTCGAGCTGAGCGAGCTTGCCGTCAGAACCGAGCACGTCAATGATCTTGTGCTTGTACATCTGCTCCATGAGGTCGCGAGCGGGACCGCAGTACTTACGGGGATCGAACTCACCGGGTTTGTCATGGAATACCTTGCGAACAGCAGCGGTGAAGGCCAGACGAGAGTCAGAGTCGATGTTGATCTTGCAAACAGCGCTCTTAGAAGCCTTGCGAAGCTGCTCCTCGGGGATACCAACAGCGTCGGGCAGCTTGCCGCCGAACTCGTTGATCATGTCAACATACTCCTGGGGAACTGAAGAAGAGCCGTGGAGCACGATGGGGAATCCGGGGAGCTTCTGCATGATCTCGTCGAGGACGTCGAATGCCAATGGAGGAGGAACCAGCTTGCCAGTCTTCGGGTCGCGTGTGCACTGCTCGGGAGTGAACTTGTAAGCACCGTGTGATGTGCCGATAGAGATAGCCAGTGAGTCAACACCTGTGCGGCTTGTGAAGTCGATAACCTCTTCAGGCTTTGTATAGTGGCATACATCTGAAGAAACCTCGTCCTCAACACCTGCCAACACACCGAGCTCGCCCTCTACAGTTACGTCGAACTGATGAGCATAGTCTACAACCTTCTTTGTAAGAGCGATGTTCTCTTCGTAGGGAAGTGAAGAACCGTCGATCATTACTGAAGAGAAGCCGAGGTCTACACAGCTCTTGCACAGCTCGAAGCTGTCACCGTGGTCGAGGTGCAGAACGATCTCAGGATGCTTGCAACCAAGCTCCTTAGCATATTCTACAGCGCCCTCTGCCATGTAGCGGAGAAGTGTCTCGTTAGCGTAAGCACGGGCACCCTTAGAAACCTGAAGGATAACCGGTGACTTCAGCTCTGAAGAGGCCTTGATGATAGCCTGCAGCTGCTCGAGGTTGTTGAAGTTGAAAGCGGGGATAGCATAACCACCCTTGATGGCTCTTGCGAACATATCACGTGTGTTCACCAAGCCTAATTCTTTGTAGTTTACCATAATTTTGTTATACTAATAAAAAACAATTATCTCAATGTGTAATGGGCGTTTGCCCTTTACCGCTGCAAAGATAATAATTTAATTTGGTATAGCATACATGCCCAGCGCCTTTTTTTTACCCTTTAGTGTAGCTGAAAATAAAAAACGTAAAAAGGCTACACATGTAGGGGCATTGTGCTTGCCCGCCACCATGTGTAGCCTTTTATGTTTATTGTATGTTTTTACGCTGCTTACAGTGTGTCGATAACGGCGCAGATGTCAGCAAAGATGCGGTTGAGCTCGCCCAGACCCTCGATGTGGTGATGGATGCCTTCCTTCTTGTACCACTCGATAAGAGGAGCTGTTTGGTTGTGATATACGTCAAGACGCTTTTTGATGGTCTCGGCGTTGTCGTCAGAACGTCCGCTTTCCTGTCCGCGTTTGATGAGGCGCTTCATCAACTCATCCTCAGGCACGTCGAGCTCAATCATGGCTGCCACCTTGTGTCCGCGCTCAGCCAGCATGGCTTTCAAAGCCTCGGCTTGAGGAATGGTGCGGGGGAAACCGTCGAAGATGACGCCCTTGTGCTCCTTGCCAAAGCTATCATAAACGCTGGCCAGGATGTTTACCATCAGTTCGTCGGGAATGAGCTGTCCGTTATCAATAAAACCTTTAGCGGTCTTGCCCAACTCAGTGCCATTCTTGATTTCAGCACGCAGCACATCGCCTGTAGAGATGTGATTGAAGCCGTACTTCTTAATCATCAAATCGCTTTGGGTGCCCTTGCCTGAACCCGGGGCACCGAAAATAACAATATTTTTCATCTTTTTACCTTAAAATGTATATAAAATCTTTCCTATTTCGCTTCCATAATACCCCACAGGGTCAAACTCGCGATTGGCCCTGATGTGGGGGTAGACAACCTTTGCGCTACCAGCGCTTCACGCTTCTTTTTCAGCGTCGTAGCATGTTACGCTTCGTCATCTTCAACCAGCGTGTAGATGTCGCGCAGGTTTCGACCTTGCTGATCATAGTCGAGACCGTAACCCAAGATGAAGTCGTTGGGAATTTCCATGGCCACATATTCGATATGCAGAGGAACGGTGAGGCGCTCGGGCTTCAGCAGCAGTGTGCATATTTCTACCGATGCAGGGTTGTGCTTGTTCAGTGTGTCGAGCATGCGCTGCATGGTGAGACCAGACTCTACAATGTCTTCTACCACAATAACATGACGGTTTGTGATGTCGGTGGTAAGACCCAATACCTCAGTCACCTTACCTGTGGTTGAGGTGCCCGCATACGACTCTAACTTGACGAACGATATTTCGCTCGGAATGTTAATCATACGCATAAGGTCGGCGGCAAAGACAAACGAGCCGTTCAGCACTGCCAGCAACAGTGGGTTCTTGTCGGCCATATCGTGGTTAATACGGTCGGCCACTGCCTTCACTTTCTTCAGAATTTCCTTTTCCGGAATAGAGGTTTTAAACTTCTTGTCCTTTATTTTAACGATACTCATCTGAGACGGTTTTAAATATTTGGCGCAAATTTACGAAAAAAACACTAAACTCGTATCTTTGTAACGCATAAAAGTGTCTTTATCAATTAAAACAGGCTTAATGTGTGTCGTTATTTATGCGAAAAAGGTGTTGACTATAAGAAAAAAGGACAAATGACGTAAGAAAAAGACAAATACATAGGTGCCCATTGCCATCTTTTTTGTATTTTTGCAACGCTATGAAGATATTTACAACTGCTCAGTTACATGAGCTTGACAAATATACCATTGAGCACGAGCCCGTGGCCTCTATCGACTTGATGGAACGTGCCGCCCGTGCCCTTACCACAGCCATACTTGACGAGTGGACAAAGCTCACCCCCGTTATTGTGCTGGCGGGCCCAGGAAACAATGGCGGCGATGCCCTTGCTGTGGCTCGTATGCTGGCTGATAAAGATTTTAATGTGTCGGTTTATCTCTTCAATGTGAAAAATCAGTTGTCTGACGAGTGCATAACCAATCGTAAGCGTATTGAAGACGATGACCGCATTACCTTTACTGAGGTGAGCACCAACTTTGATCCGCCCAAGCTTACTGCCGACACGCTGTTGATTGACGGATTGTTTGGTTCGGGCTTAAATAAACCCTTGGCTGGTGGCTTTGCCTCGCTGGTGCGCTATATAAATAGTTCGCCGTGCCAGGTGGTGAGTATTGATATGCCTTCGGGTATGATGACCGAAGATAACACGCAGAACAACCTGCAAACCATCATGCGAGCAAACCTCACGCTCACAATCCAACAGAAAAAGCTGTGCATGATGTTTGCCGATATGCAAAAGTATATTGGCCGATTGCGCGTGATTGACATTCGCCTATCTCAAACCTATATACAAGAAACTGCTACGCCCTTCGTGATAGCAGAAGAACCCGACGTGCGACGCCTCTTGCGCCCACGGTCTGATTTTGCCCACAAAGGCACAATGGGGCATGCTTTGCTCGTAGCAGGCAGCTATGGCATGGCGGGCGCGGCCACCTTGGCCACACGAGCTTGTTTAAAGGCTGGGGTAGGAAAGGTTACGGCTCATATCCCACGTCGCAATTACGACATTATGCAGATAAGTGTGCCCGAAGCCATTGTGCAGCTTGATGCCGACGACACCTGCTTTACACAAACCGTGCCCACCGATATGTTTAACGCTGTGGGCATAGGCCCAGGTTTGGGACAAGACGAGAATACGGCCATAGCCCTGTTTGAGCAGATACGTAAAACCACGTGCCCCATGGTGCTGGATGCCGATGCCTTGAACATATTAGGCAATCATGGCGCTTGGATGCAACAGTTGCCTAAAGGCTTGGTGCTCACACCACATCCCATTGAGTTTGATCGTTTGGTAGGTGAACATTCGGCCAACGACTATGAACGTCTTGACCGTGCGCGCTCAATGGCGGCCAAACTTGAGGCGCACATCATCTTGAAAGGACACTATTCGGCCCTCTGCACACCAATGGGCGAGGTGCTCTTTAATGCTACGGGCAATGCGGGCATGGCTACCGCTGGCAGTGGCGATGTGCTTACGGGCATCATTACTGCATTGCTGGCACGTGGCTATACGCAGCGCGACGCTTGCCTCTTGGGCATGTATCTGCATGGCTTGGCTGGCGATTTTGCTGCCGAGGCTTTGGGCAAAGAAAGCCTTACGGCCTCTGACATTATTGCCTATCTGCCACAAGCCTTTCGTTCGCTCGGCGCATGATGCTCTCTAAGGCGCATGATGCTCTTTAAGGCGAACAATGTTTTTTCTAAATAGAGAAATACAAAAAGATATAAAAGCAAAAACATATATAAAAGCAAAAACAATAATAAAAACCCTATTATACCGAACATCATTATGAGAAAAATATTTAGCATGATAGCTATCATGGCGTTATCGGCTACGATGGCCATAGCGCAGAAAGAGGCTGAGGTAACTTACTTCTTGCCGAAGACGGCAGTGCAAATAGCTTTGCGCATAGAGAAAACAACCTTCACACCAGGTATGTTGGCTACCTATTCAGACATTTATTTTAAGACACCAGCCGCCACACAGCCCTCTACCAGCTATCGCATTGTGGGCATCGACTTTTATCCTACTGCCGTGCCCGACTCGGCTAAACAGTTTACCCTTTCTATCGGAAAGAAACACAGCATTTTAAATGTTGATTGTGATAAGAACGGTGTGCTGATGGCCATCAATGCCAAACCTATTAAGGCCGATGAGGTGAAGCCCTTTGTGGCAGCACCTAAGGCAGCACCCCTGAACCCGCAAGACTTTATGAGTCAAGATATTTTGTCGTCGGGCAACTATTCCACAATGGCGCGTATGGTGGCACAAGAGATATACGACATTCGCGACAGCCGTAACCAGTTGGCTCGTGGCGAGGCCGACTTTATGCCGAAGGATGGCGAACAGCTGCGCATTATGTTGGCACAGTTGTCTACTCAGGAGAAGGCTTTGATGCAAGTGTTCACTGGTACAACGGTGAAAGACACTGTGCAGCAGGTGGTAACGGTGGTGCCCGAGCAAGGCCAAGCAAAGATCATGGCGTTCCGTTTCTCTAACCACTTCGGCCTTACCACCAACGATGACCTCTCTGGCGCACCTGTATATATGAAGATTGAAGACGAGCATGTGATGGCCGAACTGGATGTTGATGCCAATGCGAAGAAACAAAAAAACGACTTGCTGATAGGCGTGAGCCTGCCTGGCAAGGTGCGCCTCACGCTTGAGAAAGATGGCAAGGCGCTGGCCAATTATAGCACATGGGCAGCACAGTTTGGTCGTACCGAACTGCTTACAGAAGCGCTGTTTGGCAAGAAGTTTACGTCGCACCTTGTGCTGCATCCCTATACTGGCACGGTGGTAAGCCTGAAGACTGAGCCTTTAGACTAAGTGTTCGTCGTTCACAAACACACAAACACATATATATACACAATACATAGACAGATATACATATATACATATAACACAGCTCAAGCAATATGGTAGATGTTTGCTAACAGCACCCGTAAAGCGAGTTTACTTTCTGTTACCCCTCAACATCTGCCTATATATACTTGATGCTCAAATATAAGACATTCCATTCTTCTCATATTATAAATGAATAACAGACGATCATTATGTAGCAGACAGTATGTTATACCGTTTGCGCTTATCACCTCACTGTTTTTTATGTGGGGCTTTGCACGTGCTATCCTTGACGTGCTGAACAAACATTTTCAAAACGAACTGCACATTAGCATTACGCAGTCGTCGCTGATACAGGTTACCACCTATTTGGCCTATTTTATCATGGCCATCCCGTCGGGCATGTTTATCAACCGTTTCGGTTATCGACGCGGTGTGGTATTTGGTTTGGTGCTCTTTGGCTTGGGCTCGTTGCTCTTTGTGCCGTGCTCAATGTCGGGCGTTTTCGAGCCTTATCTGCTGGCACTGTTCGTTATAGGTTGTGGTTTAGCTTTCCTTGAAACCTCGGCCAACCCTTATTCTACCGAGCTGGGACCACGCGAAACGGCCACCAGCCGACTGAATTTCTCGCAGTCGTTTAACGGCTTGGGCAGTATGTTTGCCACCTTTGTTGTGGGTGGATTCTTGTTTGCTGGCAGCGATGCTGGCGAGGCTGGTGGCAACGTAGTGGTGCCTTATGTAGTGATGGGTGCCTTCGTGCTGGTTATAGCTGTAGTGTTTTCGTTTGTGCGTCTGCCCGAAATAAAGCACGACGATGATAAGGCTAATGAGGTGTCGAGCAGCAGCGTGGGCAACCTGAAGCAGCTGTTCCGCAACAAGATGTTTGTGTTTGGCCTCTCGGCATTGCTGGCTTACGAGGTGGCCGAGATATCTATCAACAGCTATTTCATTAACTTTGTGACGGCTCAAAACTGGATGGACGACCAGTCGGCCTCGCAAATTATCACGGGTGCCTTGTTCGTGTTTATGATTGGTCGTTTTGTAGGAAGCTGGATTATGCGATGGATATCGGCCGAAACCATGCTCGCTATCTGTGCATTGGGCACTGTTGTTTGTATGGTACTTGTTATTCTCGATATCGACACCATATCGCTGGGTGCTTTGATAGGCAACTATCTCTTCGAGGCTATCATGTTCCCCACCATCTTCTCGCTTACGCTGAACGGATTGGGCCGACTCACAAAGAGTGCCTCGTCGATATTGATGATGACCCCCGTGGGTGGCTGTGGCTTCTTGCTGATGGCCATGATTGCCAACCAAACGGGCAACTTCATCCTTCCGTTTGTTATCCCCCTCGTAGGCTTCTCCATCGTGTTGGCCTATGCTATGAAAAAACTTATGAAGCGTAGCCGCCTTTAATGGCTTAGTATTATCGCAATAAACGCTGAAAGCCACAACCCGAACCCATGCCTTTGCATCGCGTTCAGGTTGTGGCTTTATTATTTGCTGCAAGCATCGATCCATATTATGTGCCGTGGCTGTATAGGGCGTTGTATGATAAACAATTTATCTGAATCATGCAACCGCCAGCCTTGCCTTTGGCAAGAAAATGCAGCCTCAAGGGGCCGCTAACGTCAAAAAACGGCTATGTGTTATTGTGTATCTCGCAAATAATCAGTAACTTTGCACTATTATGCACATTGCGCGTTCATCAAACCTTGTACGAACGGCAATTTTTTAATTTATAACGAATTCGATTTTTATAGATAATGGCAGAATCTAACTTTGTTGACTATGTGAAAATATATTGCCGGTCGGGTAAGGGCGGCAGAGGTTCTATGCACCTTCGCCACGTGAAGTATAACCCCAACGGCGGTCCTGATGGTGGCGACGGTGGTCATGGCGGAAGCGTGTATCTGCGCGGAAACCATAACTATTGGACGTTGTTACACCTGAAATTTCAGCGCCACGTGTTTGCTGAACATGGTGGCAATGGCGGACGCGACAAGTGTCATGGCTCTAACGGTAAAGACCAATACATTGATGTGCCTTGTGGCACCGTGGTTTATAATGCCGAAACGGGTAAATATGTGTGCGACGTAACTTATGACGGACAGGTGGTGCAGCTGCTGAAGGGCGGACGAGGCGGTTTGGGCAACTTCCAGTTTCGCACAGCAACAAACCAAACGCCACGCTATGCACAGCCTGGCGAGCCGATGGAGGAGATGACCATCATTCTTGAGCTGAAACTGTTGGCCGACGTAGGCCTCGTGGGCTTCCCCAATGCGGGCAAGTCGACATTGCTGTCATCGCTGTCGAGTGCGCGTCCTAAGATTGCCAATTACCCTTTTACCACGCTTGAACCCTCGTTGGGCATTGTGGGCTATCGCGACAACAAGTCGTTTGTGATGGCCGACATCCCTGGTATTATCGAGGGCGCCAGCGAAGGCAAGGGCCTGGGTCTGCGCTTCTTGCGCCATATTGAACGCAACTCGTTGTTGCTGTTTATGGTTCCTGGCGATACCGACGATATAAAGAAAGAATATGAGGTGCTGCTGAACGAGCTGCGACAGTTTAACCCCGATATGCTTGATAAGCATCGCGTGCTGGCCGTTACCAAGTGCGACTTGCTGGACGATGAGCTGTGCGAGATGCTGCGCGAAACCCTGCCCACTGACCTGCCCGTGGTGTTTATATCATCGGTTACAGGCAAGGGCCTGGCCGAACTGAAAGATGTGCTGTGGCGCGAACTGAACGCCGAGAGCAACAAGCTGCAAGACATTACGGCCGAAGAAACGCTGGTGCACCGCGACAAAGATATGACAACCTTTGCTGCTGAGATGGCGGCCGAGGGCGAAGACGATATCGAGTTTATTGATGACGACGATATTGAAGACATTGACGACATTGAAGAACTTGACGACTTTGACTATGAGGAGGACGACAATGAATAACGCCCTGCCTTTACAACAATACACCCTGGGCGAGGGCGTAACAGCCTTTAGCACCACTCGTCAAGGGGGCGTGAGCACAGGCGATGCCTACGCCAGCTTTAACATTAACCCTTATTGTGGCGATGCTGCCGAGAGTGTTGAGGCTAACCGCGCACTGTTGTGCCAAACGTTGGGCATTGACGATAGCCATTTGGTAATGCCACATCAGACGCATGGCATCGACTCGCGCATTATTAGTGCCGAGTTTTGTGCCTTGCCCGCATCTGTGCGCGCCATGATATTAGAGGGCGTCGATGCTGTGATGACCCATGAAAAGGGCTTGTGTATAGGCGTATCGACAGCCGACTGTGTGCCCGTGCTGCTCTTCGACCCCGTGCACCAAGCCGTGTGTGCCGTGCATGCTGGCTGGCGTGGCACCGTGGCACGCGTCACCCACAAGGCAGTGGTAGATATGAAGACGGCATTTGGCACCCTGCCTGCCGACCTTAAGGCGGTGATAGGTCCTGCTATCTCAATGTCGGCCTTCGAGGTGGGCGACGAGGTGTATGAGCAGTTTGCCGCTGCCGACTTCGACCTTAACACCGCTGCCGAGCGTCGCGAGAAATGGCACATCGACCTGCCACAGTGCAATAGACAACTGTTGTTACAGGCTGGGCTGGCCGACGAAAACATTCAGCTCAGCGGCATTTGCACCCACACACAGAGCGACCGCTTCTTCTCGGCGCGCCGTTTGGGCATCGAGTCGGGACGCATCTACAACGGCATCATGCTGAAGTAAGGTCGGTCAATGGCCAGTCAATGGCAAATGAAAGATAAACAAACACAAACAAATCATTATTACTGAAAACCATAAGCCAATGAATATAACACTACGCAACCTCTTGCTTCTGTTTTCGGTCGTGTGTACGCTTACTGCGTTTGCACCCGTAAAGAGCAACTTTAGCGCTGCCGAACAGCAGCAGATAAGCATTGCTACACCAAAGTTGTTTGCACTGTCAAACACGTTTAATATAGAACTGGGCAACTTGAGCACCAACGAATATACGTTTCCGCTGCCCGTAGGCAAGGCCATACGACAAGCCGACAACCGACTGGAGATTACCTCGACAGAGGGCGATGCCGTAAAGGCAATGTTTGCTGGCACGGTGCGCCTCGCGCGCAAGCACAACGAGTATGGCAACGTGATTGTGGTGCGACACCAAAACGGACTGGAAACGGTGTATGCCAATAATGCGCAAAACCTGGTCGATGTGGGCGACGTGGTGAAAGCCGGGCAAACCATTGCCATTGTGGGTTCGCATGAAGGCAAGACGTATCTCAACTTTTGGGTGATGGTGAACGGTGCACGCATTAATCCTGAAACCATCCTTTCGCTCAAGAGCCATAAGTTGCATAAACAAACACTGCAATGCACCAAGAAAGATGGGGGCATGGTTGAGGTGAAAACCTTGCGAGAAGATGTTGATGTGGTGCAAGAGGGAGTAGACTTAAATATCGACCCATTTGCCACAAGCGATACCTATAAGCTTGATCTTAAGAAACTTGAAAACTCGCGTTGGGCCTATCCGCTGCCTGGCGCAAAGGTTATTAGCCCCTATGGTGGCAAGCGTCGCCATGCTGGCGTTGACTTGAAGACCAAGGCCAACGACGAGATTGTAGCGGCCTTTGATGGCGTGGTAACGCGCTCGGGCACGTATTATGGCTATGGCAACTGCATTGTTATTAAACACGCGTGGGGGCTGGAAACGCTGTATGGCCACCAATCGAAAAACCTTGTAAAGGTGGGCGATAAGGTGAAGGCTGGACAGGTGATAGGACTGACGGGCCGCACGGGTCGCGCCACAACCGAGCATTTGCACTTTGAAACCACGTTCCGTGGCCGACGCTTCAACCCTAACATCTTGTTCGATCATGCCAACCGTAAGTTGCAGCAGAGCACCTTGACGTTGAAGAAGAACGGCAGCCTATCATCAAAGAAAAACTAATAGTAAGGCAACCCCTTGATATACACTTGATAGAATAAGGCTTAACCCTTGATGTTGTAAAGTAAAAACCTTGTATAAATTGGGCAAAACCCTTTTTAAAATTGGGCGAAACCCTTGAGAAAGTCATCTCACATCGACCGTTCCACATGCTTATAACGGTCGATGCTCGTGTTCATGACGGACGATGCTCGTGTTCATGACGGTCGATGTGAGATGACTTTCTCAAGGGTTTCGCCTTTTATTGACTTTGACTGATTTTACTTTACACTTTTCTTGTTCTTTTACTAAATTACTTTA
>OHKP01000394.1_pt1 | contig 26185 bp, 20 predicted proteins | sample 1568861 | NCBI WGS metagenome assembly OHKP01 (sample SAMEA3879524, study PRJEB24766) | human gut metagenome | biome: human-associated habitat; feature: feces | place: USA | collected 1985/1987 | reverse complement strand
GATACAAATAAAAATTTTTTTGTAAATAAGATAAGAAATTTGAACGAATAAAAAACGGAAAAGTGCAGGTAATAGGATTTTGTAATAGTGAAAAATGAGGTATAATGAATCGTATCAAGAATGTAAAAAAGAGGAGAGAAAAATGTCAAAAGGGAAAAAAGTAAAGATCGTAATTGAGGGAATCATTCTGTTGTTTATTGTTTACTGTGTCGTTTTAAAGATGCTGCCGGTATCGACAGGAAGACTGTCAACATACGAAGAGATCAATGATGCAGTAGCAACAGCCGCTTCAAGGTATAAGAATACGGTTACGCTAAAGACAACAGGGGAACCGTATATGGATTATCAGTCGGTCCTTGACAAGTTGATGGAAAAGAATATGTATGCAGGTGGAGAATTCTATGCATTTTCTTATGTATATACGCCGGATTCAGGTGGAGAAAAAGTAGCGGTAAAGATCAATCATATGAGCCGGTTAAAAAGCTTTCTTGTATTTATCCGTTCCGGACAGATTTCGGGGAAGATAAAGGGGCTGTCAGATTACGAGAAGGTGAAAGCGGTACATGATTATATTATCTTACATAATGAATATAACCGCTCATCTGGTGGCGCATGTAATACTCTGTACAGAGGCGATTCGGCATGTAACGGATATGCGCTGGCATTTTATATCATTATGAAAAAAGCCGGAGTCCCGGTCACCTGTGAATATGGTTTTGGACTGGAATCCGAGCATCTGTGGAATCGGGTTCAGGTGGATGGACACTGGTATAATATCGATCTGACATGGGATGATCTTGGTGGACAGAAAGTCGGATATGATTATTTCCTTAAATCTGATGCGGACTGGCAGGGACATGATCATGGCGGTTCCGATGCAGAAACCTCTATGGATGTGACAGGAAAGACGGCAGCGGAATATTATAGAATGTTCCCGAATTATAATGCGATCATGATCTGGTCGATCATCGGAGTGATTGCGGCAGGATTTGCATTATATATCTGGCTGCTTGACCGGAAGATGAAACGGAAGAAGTTAGAGAAAGCCCGTCTGGAAGCGCAGGAGGAAGCGCAGAGAATGGAAGAACTCCATAAGAGAATGCAGGTGGTTACAGGTGCATTTACAGATGAAGCGACCGTTCCGGCGAATGAAAATGCGGTCACGGACTATCAGACAGCACCATATACAACACAGATGGCAGAGAATGTAGATGAGACTACCATGAATCATGAACAACCTCAGACTGCGGATTCTGCTGAAAGTGCTTCACAGAATAAAGGCAGTGGTGCTCATTCAGGGTTCCGGTTGAAGCAGGATGATTAAAAATATTATAATGAAAACTTTCATCGGCATAGTTGTTCACAACTATGCCGATTTGTGTTAAAATAAACAGCGATTGACAAAATGAGAAAAAGAATCACCAACAAATTAGGAGGAAATAGAATGATTAAATTATTTGACAATGGTGCTTATCTTTTAAATGGCACAGAGCTTGTAGAAGACAATGTCGATGCAAATGCGATCCTTACACAGAAGTTAGGTACAGCTCCATCCAAGGAAGAAGCTGCAAAGAATACTATGGCATATGGTATCCTGGAGAAGCACAACACATCTGACAATATGGACAATCTTAAGATCAAATTCGATAAGATGACCTCTCATGATATAACATTTGTAGGTATTATCCAGACAGCAAGAGCTTCAGGACTGAAAGAATTCCCAATCCCTTATGTCCTTACAAACTGTCACAACTCCTTATGTGCAGTTGGTGGTACGATCAATGAGGATGACCACATGTTTGGTCTTTCCTGCGCAAAGAAATTCGGTGGTGTCTATGTTCCGCCTCACCAGGCTGTTATCCATCAGTTCGCAAGAGAAATGCTTGCAGAATGTGGCGCAATGATCCTTGGTTCCGACAGTCATACCCGTTATGGTGCGCTCGGTACAATGGCGATCGGCGAAGGCGGCGGAGAACTTGCAAAGCAGCTCTTATGCAGAACTTACGATGTAGCTAAGCCCGGTGTAGTAGCAATCTATCTGGACGGAGAAGTTGCAAAGGGAGTAGGTCCTCAGGACGTTGCTCTTGCGATTATCGGTGCAACTTTCCAGTGCGGTTATGTTAAGAATAAGGTAATGGAATTTGTAGGACCTGGTGTTGATAAATTATCTGCTGATTTCCGTATCGGTATCGATGTAATGACAACCGAGACAACCTGTCTGTCCTCTATCTGGAAGACAGATGAGAAGATCAAGGAGTGGTATGATACACACTACAGACCGGAAGCATATAAGGAAATGAATCCGGGTTCTGTTGCTTACTATGATGGTGTTGTATATGTGGATCTGTCAAAGGTAAAACCAATGATCGCTATGCCATTCCATCCAAGCAATACATATACAATTGAAGAATTAAATGCAAACCTGATGGATATCTTAGACGACTGCGAGAAGCGCGCATTGGTTAGTCTGGACGGTAAGGTTGACTTCACATTAAAGGATAAAGTCCGTGATGGCAAGTTATATGTAGAACAGGGAATCATTGCCGGATGTGCCGGTGGTGGATTCGAGAACATCTGTCAGGCAGCGGATATCATCCGTGGAAGAAGCATCGGTGCAGATGAATTTACATTATCTGTATACCCTGCATCAACTCCTATCTATATGGAGCTTGCAAAGAACGGTGTACTGGCTGACCTGATCGAGACAGGTACGATCGTTAAGACAGCATTCTGCGGCCCTTGCTTTGGTGCCGGAGATACACCTGCAAATAATGCATTATCAATCCGTCATTCAACCAGAAACTTCCCGAACCGTGAAGGCTCCAAGATCCAGAATGGTCAGATCTCATCCGTTGCACTTATGGATGCACGTTCGATCGCAGCTACAGCAGCAAATAAGGGATACCTTACAGCAGCTACAGATCTGGATGTTGAATACAAGGGACAGAAATATTTCTTCGATAAGACCATTTATGACAGACGAGTTTATAATGGTGTCGGCAAGGCCGATCCATCTGTTGAGATCAAGTTTGGTCCGAATATCAAGGACTGGCCTGAGATGATCGCACTGACAGACAACCTGTTATTAAAGGTTGCATCTGTTATTAACGATCCTGTAACAACTACAGATGAACTTATTCCATCCGGTGAGACATCTTCCTACCGTTCAAATCCGCTTGGACTTGCTGAGTTCACTTTATCCAGAAAGGATCCTGAATATGTAGGCCGTGCAAAGGCAATTCAGGCAGTTGAGAAGAAGAGAGAAGAACTTGGATGCTTCTGCAAAGCAGATGAATCCATGAAGCCTATGATGAAAGAGATCAAAGCAAAATTTGCAGATCGTGAGATCACAGGTTCCAATACCGGTTACGGTAGTACGATCTTTGCTGTAAAGCCGGGTGATGGTTCTGCCAGAGAGCAGGCTGCTTCCTGCCAGAAGGTACTTGGCGGCTGGGCAAACATTGCCAAGGAATATGCAACAAAGCGTTACAGATCCAACCTGATCAACTGGGGTATGCTTCCATTCATCATGGAGGAAGATTTCGCATTTGATAATGATGATTATGTATTTATTCCGGGTATCCGTGAGGCTGTTCAGAATAAGGACGAGATCATCAAGGCATATGTGGTAAATAAAGACTTCAAGGAATTAGACCTGAAGCTTGGAAGCCTGACCGATGATGAGAGACAGATCATCATGGATGGCTGCCTGATCAACTACTATAAGAACAACTAAGGTATTCTAATATAATAATTTCCTTACAAGGTGAGTCCTACCTATAAGTGGAAGTTGTAAAAGCGTTGAAACCGCTGCTGGTGGTTTCACAAATATGGCTATGTCTTATGACATAGCCATATTTATATTATAAGAAGGAGAGAAACAACATGATATATATAGGAAATCATCTGTCGTCCTCCAAAGGCTTTGAGGCTATGGGAAAGGCGGCATTAAAACTTGGTGCAAATACATTTGCATTTTTTACAAGGAATCCAAGGGGCGGAAAGGCGAAAGAGATCGATCCGGCAGATGCGAAACGGTTACGTTCCCTGATGGAGGAACATTATTTTGGAAAACTGGTCGCACATGCACCATATACGATGAATGTCTGTGCAGCAAAACCGGATATTCGGGAGTTCTCATGTAATATCTTAAAGGCTGATATGGAGCGGATGGAGTATCTTCCGGGAAATTATTATAATTTCCATCCGGGCGCACATGTTGGTCAGGGAGCAGAAGAAGCCATACCGGTAATTGCCGATGCATTAAATCATGCGATCAAACCGGATCAGAGTACAGTCGTATTACTGGAAACAATGGCAGGCAAAGGCTCGGAAGTCGGAAGAAATTTTGAAGAACTGGAACGTATCATAGAGCTGGTTGACTGCGAGGATAAGATCGGGGTATGCTTTGATACCTGTCATACATGGGATGGTGGCTATGATCTTGTGGAAGATCTGGATGGTGTACTTCACACGTTTGATCAGATCATCGGACTTGACCGCTTAAAGGCTGTTCATCTAAATGACAGCATGAATGTGAGAGATTCACACAAAGACCGACATCAGAAGATTGGAGAGGGTGAGATCGGAGCAGAAGCATTAAAACGGATCGTAACGCATCCATTGCTTGCAGGCAGACCATTTATCTTAGAGACACCAAATGATGATGCAGGATATGCAAGAGAGATAGCAATGATAAAGAGCTGGGCGGATGAAAGCATGGAGTAATTGTAAGGATAACAGATAAAATAAAAACTGCCACTATCAGAATGGTTACCCAATAACGGCTTCATTCTGACAGTGGCAGTTTTTAATATTACCAATGAATCAGTTCAATCTTATTTCTCTGTTTTCACTAATTCCGATAATGAAGTTGCAAGTCCTGCAACACCCTGAATATCAGATGGAATAATGATCTTGGTTGACTTGCCGTCGGCAGCCTTTGCGAAAGCTTCCAGACTCTTGATCGTAAGAACCTGATTAGATGGAGCAGATTCATTTAAGAGACGGATACTGTCTGCATTTGCCTGCTGTACAGCGAGGATAGCCTGTGCCTGACCTTCAGCTTCACGGATCGTTGCTTCCTTCTTAGCTTCTGCGCGAAGAATCTGTGACTGCTTCTCAGCTTCTGCTTCCAGGATAACGGACTGTTTGTTACCTTCTGCAATAAGGATTGCGGATTTCTTTTCACCTTCTGCTTTCAGGATCTGTTCACGTCTTTCACGTTCTGCCTTCATCTGTTTTTCCATGGCATCCTGAATCGCTGCAGGTGGGATAATATTCTTTAGCTCAACACGGTTTACCTTGATGCCCCAAGGATCAGTTGCTTCGTCCAGGGTAGCACGCATCTTTGTGTTGATCGTCTCTCTGGATGTCAGTGTCTGGTCAAGTTCGAGATCACCGATGATGTTACGGAGAGTAGTGGCTGTCAGGTTTTCGATTGCCATGATCGGATTTTCAACACCATAGCAGAAAAGCTTTGGATCTGTGATCTGGAAGAAAACGACAGTATCGATTCTCATTGTAACGTTATCTTTCGTGATAACCGGCTGTGGAGCGAAGTCTACAACCTGTTCCTTTAAGGTAACACGACGTGCGATCTTATCGATAATAGGCATCTTCATATGAAGACCTACGGACCATGTACCGCAGTAGGTTCCCAGACGTTCGATAACGTAAGCGTGTGCCTGTGGGACGATCTTGATTGTGCTGCAGATAATAATGATAGCAATGAATACTAAGATAATTACCAGCCATGTGAGTGGTGAATCCATAATAAGTACCTCCTTTAAGTGGCGACAGATATAGTATCTGTCAAATTAAATAAATTATATTCTGCTGACAATAAGTTTTACGCCGGAAACCTCATTGATCGTGACTTCGGTTCCCTGGGGAATAATATCAGTTTCATCAGCAGCACGTGCGGTCCATTCGAGACCATTTACTTTTACCTGCCCGGTAGCCTTTAGATTATCAATGGTTTCAGATACGATCACCTGTTTGCCGACCAGACTTTCAACATTTGTTTTTTCCATATCGGATAATTTGAAATGTTTTAAAGCCACAGGCCTTGTAGTAAACAGAAGAACTAATGAAATAACTGCAAAGATCAATATCTGGATGATCAGTGATGTACCAAAGAATACAGAGATCGCAGATACCAAAGCTCCTCCCGCGAACCAGATGGTTGTAAGTCCGAGAGTAATGATTTCGATAATTATACAGACCATAAAGATAACGGACCAGATAATTAATTGACAGATTAATTCATTTTCCATAAGAACACCTCCTTTATGCCTCCCCGGTCTTAGGTAAAATATGTTTTGTGGTTTGTTAAGAACCCTTAAACATGTCACCATTTTACTATGTAACCCAGATATCGACAATGCTTTTTTCAAAAATATAGGGTTATTTAAGGTTCATTTTTTGAACGATTTTGGATTTGGTAAAGTCATGGTTAAATCTATTTAAAATCTATTAAAAATGGGAAATTCTATTGCCTGACTTTTTGAAACAGTATATAATTTTTTCAGGTTGTTTATAATTATATGTAAGAATAAATCCATTGATGTGTTGTTATAGGAATGGAATGAAACGACATATCTGATATTGGGTTTTGAATGTGGAAAGGGAAAGGTTATCAGACAAAATTGGGAAATGAAAAAAAAAGACGGCTGTTTAAGGCGGGAACGATCATATTTCTGGTAATTGCAGCAGCGCTTGTATTTAATAAGATATTGGAGGAGTGGACAGGCTTTCGGAAGGTACTGGATACGATAACCGGGGCGGCAGCACCGATTATAATTGGTTTTGTGATCGCTTTTTTGTTGAATCCGGTGCTTATCTTTTTTGATCGTCTGTGTCATACGATCCTGCAGGATCGGGTGATCAAAGACAAGAAAAAACTGTTTCATGTATCAAGAGCCATATCGATCATTATAACGATCATTTTGTTCCTTGGTCTGCTCACGGGTTTGATCTGGATGGTAGTGCCACAGGTCATCGACAGTATCAATCTTCTTATATCCAATATGGATAATTACTATAATAATATCATGAAGGCGATCAATACCATTTATGATAAATTCAAGAACCTTGGTGAATCCGAAGAAATGGTAATGAATGTCGTAAACACTGTATATGACCGCTTACAGAAATGGGTAAATACAGATGTTGTTCCGAATCTGGATAAGATTGTATTGAATATCAGCTCCGGTGTTGTGGGCGGATTGAAGTTCATTTATAATTTTCTGATCGGTATTGTAGCATCTATCTATGTGATGGCGAATAAGGAATATTTGGCTTCCAGAGGCAAGAAAATCGTCTATGCACTGTTTAAACTGAAAAACGCGAATATCATTCTGGATGGACTTGCAAGTGTAAATAAGATATTCAGTCAGTTTATCAATGGTAAGATCGTGGATTCGATCATAATCGGGATTATAACATTTATTTTGACAACGATCGTAGATATGCCATATGCATTGCTGATCAGTGTCATCATTGGTGTGACAAATGTAATTCCGTTTTTTGGTCCGATCATCGGTGCGATCCCATGTGTGTTTATTGTTCTGATCGCAGATCCGATCAAGAGTATCATATTGCTTATCATGATCCTGTGTATTCAGCAGTTTGATGGAAATATTTTAGGACCAAAGATCCTTGGTGATGTAACGGGACTTTCCAGCTTCTGGGTTCTGACCGCGGTTATCGTAGGTGGTGGTATCTTCGGATTCTACGGAATGCTGCTGGGTGTTCCGGTATTTGCATGTATCTACATGTATATCAATAAGACATGTACCGACAAGCTGGAAAAGAAGCATATGGTATCGGTGTCCTCGGAATTTGAGCGGATCAAACGGATCGATGAAGAAACCGGAAAGCCAATCTATCTGACAGAGGAAGAGGAGGATATCCGTTTTCATAAAAAAACTCCGGAGGAAAAAGCAGCTGCAAAGGCAGAACGTGAAGCGAAGCGACATGCGAAGAGGTTATATCAGCAGATTGAGAAAGTGATGCATGCGGAGAAAGCAGATGATCAGTTGGCAGCAACGGAGCATGGAGCTGAAAAGAAGAGCAGTGATGACGACAAAGATGATCAGATGTAGGAAACGTGGCATAATCAGAAATGACAGGGCACATATAGTGTAGCTTTATGTGATAGAATAAGCCGGCAGATTTCTGTGGGGTAAATACCCGGTTAGAGATTTGCCGGCGTTCCTTTTGCAATAGGATAAAATAGTTGTTTTCTTTGAATTAGAAGCATTATTTTATCAGATAAATCGATTTAATTTTCCATCGTAGTTAAAGCCGGCAGATGCCAGTTTTTCGGATACTTCATTTACATTCAGATTCAGATCTGCACATAATTCATCCAGACTCGGATAAGAATCGCGAAGCTTCATATTAATAAAACTAAGGAGCATAACAGGATCTTTTGGAATATTTGAATTAGCCATAGGTGGAAAACCTCCTTTTATAAAAATCTTTTACATATTTTATTTGTAATAAGTATAAAAAACTGGTATATATATAGGGTATTGGAAACGTGTGCCATTTCCGATGTCAGTATAGCAGACGCTGGAAATATGTGCAACCGGATAGAATGGTAGCTGATCGCTTGGTAGTCGGTTACATAATAATCAGGAGAAACAATCATGCAGAATGATAATGGAAAGAAGAAAATAAAGAAGCCGTCCGGTATGAGGACAAATTTTGCTTTTCAGGCGGCAGTACTTGCAGGTGCAGGTATATTATCCCGAGTGATCGGTCTCTTATATCGGTCGCCGTTATTTCAGATTATCGGAGATGAGGGAAACGGATATTATGGTACAGCGTATGCAATCTATTCCATGATATTGATGATCGCAACTTACAGCATTCCGACGGCGGTTTCTAAGATCATTTCAGGGAAATTGGCCTTGGGAGAATACAGAAATGCGAGACGAGTATTTAAATGCGCTTTTATCTATGTAGTATCTGCCGGGTTGGTGGCAGGTATCCTGACATTTGCATTTGCACCGGTTCTGGTAAAGGAACAGCCCAATGCGATTTTAAGCTTACAGATCCTCGCACCGACAATATTTCTGTCGGGCTTTCTTGCTATTTACAGAGGCTATCTTCAGGCATATAAAACGATGATTCCGACCTCCATATCACAGATTATAGAGCAGATTGCAAATGCAGTTGTCAGCGTTCTGGCTGCCTATCTGATGTCCAGACCATTTGCACCGGGAACTTCTGAACATGCAAAATATGGTGCAGCAGGCAGTGCAATGGGAACAGGGGCAGGTGTTCTCTGTGGAATTATTTATATTCTGATCGCATATGCAGGAAGAAGAAAAGAAATCATGGAGACAGTAGAGTCTGATGTTTCGTCGAATGTGGAATCATATGGAAAGTTATTCCGGCAGATCGTAATGATCGTAACACCGATCATTATTGCTGCATTTGTGTATAATATTACGACCACCGTAGATATGAAGATTTTCTACAATGTCTTAAACAGTAAAAATGTAGATCGTGTTGAATCTGCAAATCTGTACGGTATTTTTTCTGGTCAGTATATGGTGCTGATCAATCTTCCGGTATCAATCGCATCTGCGGTTGGAACAACCCTGATACCAAATATTTCGGGAGCATTTACCAAGGGTGATAAAAAGGAAACGAATCATGTATACAATCAGTCCATGAGTATCACGATGATGGTGACGATACCATGTGCTGTCGGAATCGGTGTGTTATCAGAACCGATCATCACGCTGTTGTTCCGTGGCGCGGATCCGCTGGTATTTAAGGCATTGACTGCCGGCTGCATATCTGTGGTATTTTATTCATTATCAACACTTACAAACAGTATCTTGCAGGGAATCGGAAAGGTTATGGAGCCGGTGAAGAATGCGACACTTGCATTGTTGATCCATTTAGTATTTCTTGCTGCTATTTTGAAATTTACAGATGCGAAGCTGTTCGGTCTGGTAGCGGCTACGATCCTGTATTCATTACTGGCATGTATCTTTAACCATATATCTGTATCCAAATATATGTCTACAAAGCTTGATGTGAAGAAGATCTATCTTGCTCCTGCTGTTGCGTCGATATTTATGGGAATCGTTGCATGGGGTAGTTATCAGATCTTCTACCACCTGATCCATATGAATTCAGTCAGTGTTGTTCTGGCAATCCTGCTTGCAGTTATTTTCTATGCAGCAGCTATTCTGGCAGTCGGAGGATATACGAAGGAAGAAATCCTTGCTATGCCAAAGGGAACCCTGATCCTGAAGCTTGCAGAAAAACTACATCTGGTGAGAGAGTAGAGAAAGGAACGTGTGATAATTAACTCCCAGATTATTGCACTAAAACAAAAGATGAGCAAATTTAAAAAAATGATCATGCGTATGGCAGACCGGCTTGACAGCAGCTGCGCGCTGGGTGCGATCCGACAGGGTATGATCATGATGATCCCGCTTCTTGTAGTCGGGTACCTGGCGGCGATGTTGATCAATCTACCGATTCCTGCATATCAGACGTTTATAGAGAAATTGTGTGGTGGACATGTACTGGAAATTCTGAATTTCGTATATGCCAGTGTTAATGAGTTCTTTGCTGTTTTTCTGGCAGTAACAACAACGGTCAGTTATGCCATTATGAAACGGAGAAAGCAGGAAATCTATGAAGGTACAGGAAATATTATCATTTTAGTAATTATCACACTGGCTGCTCTGGTAGGGTATTTCGGAATCCAGTACGATGATTTTTCCATTCATTCGTTAAGCAATATGCATGCATTTACGGCACTGTTTGTTGCACTTATTTCCGGTAAGATCTATTACACAATGAAGAGCAGTCGTTTCTTCAAGGTGAAAAATCAGCGTACGAATACGGACGGTATCTATATTGAAGCAATCGAGGGAATTGCTCCGGCGGTTGTCATTATTGGATTTTTTGCGTTTTTTCGAATTTTGTTACAGGTATTATTTGGAGTAAGCGGTTTTCAGGAATTGGTTGAACGCTTTTTTGATTACCTGTTAAAGCCATTACAGAATGGACTGGGAGCAGGAGTGGTCATTATTTTTCTGACACATGCGTTATGGTTCTTTGGAATTCATGGACACAATATGTTAGACACAGTGATCAAGCAGAATTTTTCTGATATAACAGCCGGAATTTTCAGCAAGACAATGCAGGATGTATTTGTACTTCTGGGAGGAGTGGGAGCCGTTTTGTGTCTGGTGATTGCGATCCTGTTGTTTGCGAAAAAGAAGGGTGTTCGGAATCTTGCATATATGGCAGCACCGAGTTTGGTCTTCAATATCAGTGAAATTGTCTTATTTGGAGTTCCTGTGATTTTGAATCCTATTCTACTGATCCCATTTATGCTTGTACCGATGGTGAATTATCTGGTCACTTATGCGGCAATGTTCTTTGGACTTGTTCCGCACGTGATACGTGAAGTTGATTGGACGACGCCTGTTATTCTGAGTGGGTATCAGGCTACCGGTTCCTGGGCAGGAGCAGTTTTGCAGATCCTGTGTCTGGCAATTGGTGTGTGTATTTATAAACCATTTATTCGTATGTATGAAGAACAGCGGGAACTGCGTCTGAAACGTGATGTCAAAAGACTGGTGGAGGAGATGCAGCGCGAGGAGCAGAACAATTCCATCTCACCATATACAAAGCGTGAAGATGAGATCGGACATATGGCCCGTATCCTGGCAGATGAACTTGTTGAAGCAATCAGACGGAAAGAATTGTTCTTAGTGTATCAGCCACAGGTGAACCGTGATGGCAGGTGCATTGGTGCAGAAGCGTTGATCCGTTGGGAGCATCCGGAATTTGGATTTATCTATCCTCCGTTGATCATACAGCTTGCCAAGGAAAAGAAGGTACTTAGTACGTTAGAGAAATTTATCTTTGATACGGCAGGTGCGGCACTGGCACAGGTAAGGGATATCGTACCGGATGATTTCAAGATGTCGGTCAATCTTACAAATGAATCTCTGGAATGGGATGGCATTGAAGCATGTATCGAAAATGTTGTACAGAAATACCAGTTTCCAAATGTACAGCTCGGACTTGAGATCACGGAGCAGGATGCACTTTCTTCGTCCATTGATATAACGAAAAAGATTGAAGCATTGAAGGCGAAAGGTCACAGATTCCTGATCGATGATTTTGGTATGGGACATACGTCGCTGGTTTATTTGCAGACGAAGTATTTTAACATTGTAAAGCTGGATGGATCTCTGACGAGAGACGTTATTCATAATGAAACGAATCGTGATATCATTGCATCAATCGTCTATCTGGGCAGATCTTTGAAATTCAAGATTATTGCTGAATATGTAGAGAATGAAGCTCAGAGAGATGAACTGAAAAAACTTGGCTGTGATGCATTCCAGGGCTATCTCTACAGCAAGCCGATTAAACTTGATGAACTTATGTCGTGGATCAAAGGGTCAGGACATGAAAGCTGAGACATAAACTAAAAAACTCCATGTCCGGTGTCTATATATCTTTATTTCGCAGAACACTTTCGTTCGATCCGGAACGTATCGGTACTAAACTCATCACCTGTTGGTGATTCGTTAAGAACCGACGTTCCGGATAGGTCTGCTTCATAAAATATATAGACACCGGGCATGGAGTTTTTCTGTTATCGTGTGGTGGCTTTGTATGCTTATGCCATCATAGATGTAAGGATCTGGTTGACCAGTTTTCCGTCAGCTTTGCCTTTAACCTTAGGCATCAGCTCTTTCATGATCTTACCCTTGTCTTTGGCTGTTGGAGCATCGATACCAAGACCTGCAAGAACTTCTTTGATCGTAGCAGTGATCTCTGCTTCATCCATCATCTTTGGTGCGAATTCTTCGAATACGGTGATTCTTGCCTTGCATTCATCTATGATATCGGTACGATCAGCAGGTGTTGTATCGATTGTTTCCTTTGCGAGCTTGATCTCTCTTAATACAACTTCATTTTCTTCTTCCTCTGTCAGATCAGCACGTTTGTCTATAAATTTATTTTTCAGGGCTGTAAGGAGTGCGGATAATGCGTCCTTTCTCTCTTTATCATGTGCCTTCATAGCGGCCATCATTTCGCTTCTGACTTCATCAATTTTACTCATTATATTCATACCTCCGTATAAAGTTATATATAGGTAATTGCAAAACTGTCGATGTTTTGTAATTGCTTCACATATTGTGATCGGACAGGTTTACAACCTGTCGCTCCTTATTATAGCACCGGAAAAGCGATAATTTCAATATGGCAACTGTATTTGAATTATCGGTTGCATTTGTCCGGGGGGAAGGTATAATGAGCGCATATGGGTAAATATGGCAAATAACAGGAGATGAAAGGCTATGTCACTTACTATGAAAATGACAACATTATGTTATATAGAGAAAGACGGAAAATATCTGATGCTTCATCGTACGAAGAAGGAGAAAGATATTAATAAGAATAAATGGATCGGAGTCGGCGGACATGCGGAAGAAACAGAAGGACCGGAAGACTGCCTGCTTCGGGAAGTAAAAGAAGAAACAGGACTGACACTGACATCTTATCAGTTCCGTGGCCTGATCACATTTATCAGTGATGTCTGTGAGCCGGAGCTGATGTGTCTGTTTACAGCAGATGGCTTTACCGGAAGCTTAACCGCCTGCAATGAAGGAGAACTGGAATGGGTAGATAAAAGCATCGTGCCATCTCTTCCGACCTGGACAGGAGATGCTATATTTTTGAAACTCTTATTAGAAGACGAACAACGTTTCTTCACTCTGCGGCTGGTCTATGAAGGAGATGAGCTGGTGGAACACCGACTGGAGTTTTATTAAAAGAAAACGCCAGCCGGCATTCGACTCTGTATAAGTCATGACTTTTGCAGGCACAATACAACCATTTCATAAGTCTTGACGCTGCAGTTATTTACGAACAGCTTCTTTTATTATTCGTGTGATCTGGATAATAAAGGTTGGGATAAATGCAAGCCCTAAAATGCTCAATACATTTTTAACTGTCAGGTCGGCAATCATGAATAAGCCATGCATAAATGGTGCGAGCAGGACAAAGCCAAGCAGCAGGACACCGGCGAAGAAAGCGGCGACACTCCAGAGGTTGGAGCGGATACCGATCTTTATAATAGAGGATTCGCTGCGGCATGTAAATCCGTGGAACAATCTTGCAAGCGTCAGTGTGGCAAATGCCATTGTGCTGGCAGTCAGGGCATTTACGGAATCACCCAGATAAAAGGCGACGGTTGTAACAATACCGATCAGAACACCGTAGCAAATAAGCTGGAGCGAGAAGGATTTATTGAAGATTCCTGCTTTTGGATCTCGCGGTTTGTTACGAAGTAATTTCTTATCGGATGGCTCCATACCGATGGCAAGCGCCGGAAGTGAATCGGTCAGCAGATTGATAAAGAGCAGATGAACCGGCTGGAATGGGGTATCAAGCGCCATGATGGAGCAGTAGAGAACTACCAGAATGGCTGCGAGGTTTCCGGACAAAAGGAACAGGATGGCATTCATGATATTACGGTAAACATTTCTTCCTGTCAGGACAGCTTTTATGATCGTTGCAAAATTATCATCTGCAAGGATCATAGCTGAGGCATCCTTTGATACCTCGGTTCCGGTGATTCCCATAGCGACACCGATATCTGCTTTTTTCAATGCGGGAGCATCGTTTACACCGTCACCCGTCATGGCGACAATGTGACCTTTCTTTTGCCATGCATCAACGATACGGATCTTGTTTTCCGGTGAAACTCTGGCATAGACGGAGATCTTTGGAAGGACATCTGTAAGTTCGTCATCGGTCATACGGTCGACTTCCTGACCGGTTACGGCCATATCACCATCGTGGAAGATACCGATCTGTCTGGCAATAGCGGTTGCCGTTACTTTATGATCTCCGGTTATCATGATCGGTTTGATTCCGGCGGAGATAGCATCCGCAACTGCAGCCATGGATTCTTCTCTTGGCGGATCGATCATGGATACAAGTCCGATAAAAGTATAACCATATTCAGAGGCTGCGGTCAGAACTTCCGAATCGGAACATTCTTTATAGGCAAGTGCCAGAACCCGTAAACCTTGTCTGGAAAATTGCATATTTTGTTCCAGAATTCTGTCGCGGTCGTTCTCTGTAATCGGACGGATACCATCCTCTGTGATGATTGAATCCATACGGGTAAGAAGAACATCGACTGCACCTTTTGTCAGAAGTGTAGGTACGCCGTGCAATAGGTATTTGCTGCTCATCAGTTTCCGTTCGGAGTCAAATGGAATCTCTTCCAGACGTGGCATCAGATCACGCAGAACTTCTTCTGTTACACCGACATCAAATAGTTTCGTTTTCCTTGCCATCGTAAGGAGACAGGTTTCAGTCGGATCCCCGATATCCTTGCCATCCCGGATACTGCTGTCGTTGTTTAAGATACAGTTGTACAGAAAATAACGATGTGCCGGAATATGGAGATCCAGTTGGTCGGCATTTAACAGAGTATCACAGGTATAAAGCTGCTGAACTGTCATTTTGTTCTGGGTCAGTGTACCTGTTTTATCCGAACAGATAACAGAGACACAGCCCAGACTTTCGACCGCCTTCAGATCTTTGATGATCGCCTGATCGGCAGCCATCTTTCTGGTACCCATTGCCTGAACGATCGTAACGATCGAACCGAGAGCCTCTGGAATGGCAGCGACAGCAAGGGCAACTGCGAACATCAGAGAATCCAGTATTTTCTCGCCCTGCATCAGACGGAGACCGAATACGATCAGACTGATCACCATAATGATTGTTGCCAGTTTTTTACTGAAATTATCAAGACTGATCTGAAGTGGGGTCGCTTTGGATTTTGTATTATTCATAAGGGTGGCTATCTTACCCATTTCTGTATGCATTCCGGTTGCTGTAACGAGAACATTTGCACGACCATAGGTAACAAGACTGCCGGAGAATACCATATTGATGCGGTCACCGAGAGCAACATCCTCGGTGATATCAGAGTCGTCTTTATCCACATTTGTAGACTCTCCGGTCAGAGAACTTTCATTTACCTGTAAAGAGAAATTTTCGATGATACGGCCATCAGCGACGATCATATCACCGGCTTCTAAGAGCAGGATGTCTCCCGGTACGATGTCTTTTGATGCAATCTCCTGTTTGATTCCGTCACGTAATACTTTCGCTTTTGGTGCAGATAATTCTTTTAAGGAATCAAGAGATTTTTCTGCCTTTACATATTGGATCGTACCAAGGATCGCATTCATGATAATAACCGCAAATATAACAATCGTACTTTCGATGTTGCCGGATGCCATAGAGACGATCGCGGCAGCGATCAGGATGATAACGAGCAGATCGGCAAACTGGTGAAAAAAGACAGAAGCAACGCTTTGTTTCTTTTGCTCGACCAGAGTATTTTCACCATAGGTTTGAAGTCGCTCTTTAGCATCTGTAGTGGTAAGTCCTTCCGGATTACCGCAGGTTCGGAATAATTCTTCTTTGTTCAGCTGATAGATTTCTTTCATAAGACCATGTCCTTTCTTTTGCTTTTTTTCCTGAGACAGATAATGAACAGTAGTTTTTTCAAATATGCTGCTTGTATTTTGGGAAAAATTTTGGTTGGTACATGCTGTTTTTTGTAATTGATAATAAAAAACGAGACTTTTTGTGCACAAAAAATATGCACAAAAAGTCTCGTTTTAACGTATATATCGGTTATCCGATCCCCGGCCTTTTAAGGCGTACTGACGAGAATCGGCACATGCACAGCATGAAACTACTCCCTTTTTGAATGATATATTTTTATCATGTATGAAAAGCTTAGTCAACCGTTTTTAGAAAGTTTTAACCATTTTTTTACCGGAAAATTCGATTTGAAGAACTATGCTTTGACAGAATCTTATAAAATCGATCAGAAAATATCGAAAATAAAAAAGAGGTGTGGTACAATGAGCGTAATTGTTTGGACACAGGTCTTATAGTATATTAAAGCATAAAGTACCTGTATAAAAAGAAAACATATAAGGAAGCAATCGGGAGGCACAGATATGACATTACAACAGCTTGTCTATGCTGTAAAGATAGCAGATACCAAATCCATGAATAAGGCGGCAGCAGAATTGTATGTATCCCAGCCGGCACTTTCCAGTACGATACGGGATCTGGAAGAAGAATTGAATATCGAATTATTTATCCGAACCAATCGTGGTATCGTGATCACGGCGGAGGGAGACGAGTTTTTAAGCTATGCAAGACAGATGGTAGAACTGAATCAGATGATCGAAGATCGATACATAAATAACGAAAAGAAAAAGAATAAATTCAGTGTATCCATGCAGCACTATTCGTTTGCGGTAGAAGCCTTTATCGAGCTTGCAAAGGAGATCAGGCTGGATGATTTCGAACTGGCTGTGCATGAGACACGGACAAATGAAGTGATCGAGTTTGTAAGAGACTACCGGAGTGAGCTTGGAATCTTATATTTAAATGAGTTCAACCGAAAGGCTTTGCAGAAGATTTTCTCAGAAAACGGATTGGAATTTACGGAATTATTTGACTGTGATGTATTCGTGTATCTGAGCAACGAGCATCCACTGGCAGGAAAAGAGAAGATCGCATTTGAAGAATTAAAAGATTATCCTTGTCTTTCCTTTGAACAGGGCGAACGAAATTCGTTTTATTATGCAGAAGAAGTATTCAGTACGCTGGAATACAAGCAGATCATCAAGGCAGATGACCGTGCAACGATGCTGAATCTGATGGTTGGTATGAACGGATATACCTTGTGCTCCGGTATTATCTGTGAAGAATTAAACGGCAGTGCTTACCGCGCAATTCCGCTTGACACGGAGGAGAAAATGACGATCGGCTATATCAAACGAAAAGGCATGCGGCTGAGTACCCTTGGCAGACGCTATATCGAGATACTGACCCAATACGGAACACAGGAAAATGTAAAGAAGACGGCTGAGTAAATGCTCAGCCGTTTCCTTTGTAGTGGAGTTTGAGCCTGTAGGGAGTTGGGCAAATGACAATTAAGTAACAAGTTGGCTATAAGCTGTATTTATAACCAGCTCACAGAAATACATAGTACCGAAATCTTATTCCTACTGATATACTATGGTATAAATAATGCATGAACTTATGGTTTGTTCTGACAGGCTATTATGACTTGCCAATACAGGGACATTTGAGACCGCCGGTACTTGATGGTGCGAAAGCAGCATCTTAGTACCGCTGCAGGGCTCAACGAGCGGAAGCGTTCCCTGATTGGTAATGTCAGTAATAGCCTGTCAGAACAAATCATAAGTCAAAAACGCAGGCAGCAGGAAAGGATGACGGTTATTATGGATACAGGAATTGCTACAAAATGTATATATGGAAATCACGAAAAATTTGAAGGCGACAGAACGGGAGCGATCAGCTTTCCTATCTATCAGACAGCAACGTATGCGCATCCGGCAGTTGGACAGAGTACGGGGTATGATTACAGCAGACTCCAGAATCCAACCAGAGAACAGTTGGAGAAGATCGTTGCATCATTAGAAGGAGGACTGGATGCTCTCGCTTTTTCTTCCGGCATGGCAGCTATTACTACATTGATGGAGATCTTCAAACCGGGCGACCATGTCGTTTCGGAAGCAGATCTGTATGGCGGAAGTATCCGTTTATTTGATCATATTAATCAGAAAAATGGTATCGAGTTCAGCCGGATCAATTTTGCAGAGGAAGATCCGGAAAACTACATCAAAGAAAATACAAAAGCAATCTATATCGAGACACCGACTAATCCAATGATGAATGTTATTGATATCCGCAAGACGGCGGAACTTGCAAAGAAACATAATCTGCTGCTGATCGTGGATAATACATTTCTGTCACCGTATTTCCAGCGGCCATTTGAACTGGGAGCCGATATCATCCTGCACAGCGGAACAAAGTTCTTAAGCGGACACAACGATACGTTGGCCGGATTTATCGTGGTAAATACACCGGAGCTTTCGGAGAAATTACGATATATCATAAAGACGACAGGTGCGGGACTTGCGCCATTTGACAGCTGGCTGGTGCTTCGTGGCATCAAGACATTGCCGATCCGTATGGAGAAGGCACAGGAAAATGCACAGGCGATCGTGGAATTCCTGTTGCAGGAGAAGAAAGTAAAGAATGTCTATTATCCGGGAATACCGGGAACAAATAATTATGAGGTCTGTAAGAGCCAGGCGAGTGGATTTGGAAGCATGCTGACATTTGAAGTGGAGAGCAAGGCGCTGGCACTCCATATACTGGAATCCCTAAAGCTGATCCCATTTGCAGAAAGTCTCGGCGGCGTAGAGACCTTGATCACATATCCGACGACACAGACTCATGCGGATGTACCGGAGGAAATCCGTATAAAGAACGGTATTACAGACAGTGTTCTGCGTCTGTCGGCAGGAATCGAAGATAAGAAGGATCTGATCGCGGATCTGAAACAGACAATTGATTCTTTTCGGGAATAAAACAGTGTAATATATGAGTAATTATGAAAAAGTAATTTGCCTGAAAAATATTTTGATATGGAAATATATTTACAGCATAGGATCTGATACATAACGGGAGGATAATTATGGAAGAAAAAAACCTGAATTTTGATGAAGTAATAGATAGAAGAAATACAGACTGTTTGAAATTTGACTTTGCAGAGAGGAGAGGAAAGCCTGCGGATGTACTTCCTCTCTGGGTTGCAGATATGGATTTTAAGACGTCGAGTCTGGTGCTGGATGCGTTGACAGAGCGTGTACAGCATGGAATTTTTGGCTATACGGAGAGTAGAGAGAGTTATTTCGAGGCGGTCAGCAAATGGATGGAAGCTCACCATGACTGGAAGGTGGAACGAAGCTGGCTGACAAAGACACCGGGTGTTGTATTTGCACTGGCGATGGCGGTCAAAGCATATTCCAAGGCAGGGGATGCCGTTCTGATCCAGCAGCCGGTCTATTATCCGTTTTCAGAAGTGATCCGTGACAATAACCGGAAGCTTGTGAGCAATGATCTGGTACTTGGGGATGATGGAAAATATCACATCGATTTTGATGATTTTGAGAAACAGATCGTTGACAATCATGTTGTGCTGTTCCTGTTGTGCAGTCCGCATAATCCGGTCAGCCGTGTATGGACGGCAGAGGAGCTTACGAAGATGGGTGATATCTGTATCAAGCATGGCGTTACGGTTGTAAGTGATGAGATACATGAGGATTTTGTTTTCGGAGACCACCAGCACACGGTATTTGCAACGATCAAGAAAGAATTCGAACAGAACTCCGTTACCTGTACTTCTCCTGCAAAGACCTTCAATCTGGCAGGACTTCAGGTGTCGAATATCTTTATTCCAAATGGAACTCTGCGCGCAGTATTTCGTAAGCAGGTGGATGCGGCGGGCTACAGCCAGTTAAATGCAATGGGACTTACCGCCTGTGAAGCAGCGTATACTCATGGCGAGACATGGTATCAGGCAATGATGAGATATGTAGAGAGTAATATCGCATTTGTGCGTGATTACCTGAAAAAGGAACTTCCACAGATCAAGCTGATCGAGCCGGAAGGAACTTATCTGCTGTGGCTGGATTTCAGGGCACTCGGAATGACAGAGAAGGAACGGGAGAACCTGATCGTGAATCAGGCAAAGCTGTGGCTTGACAGTGGTGCGATCTTTGGGCAGGTAGGCGAAGGCTTTGAACGTATCAATGTGGCATGTCCGAGAGCAACGATCAAGGAGGCGCTTGACCGTCTGAAAGCAGTGATCACAGCATAACCACAGGCAAGTATGATGGTTTTGCAGAAAACATCAAAGGCGTGAATCGCAATGTAATAGCGTTAGCCGGTGCAACTGTTATAAGAGTTACAGATTGGTTCGGTTATAAGCTGTGGTTATAGCCAGTTAAAATATTTTGACTGGTTGACAAATTATGGAACTGTCACTATAATAGGCACATAACATATAAAACCTACTTTAATACTATGATAAAGAAACGCTATAAGATGTGCCGGATGAGAAAATCATTTATCCAGAGTTGGATGGTGACTGACAAACAGACATTTACCCGGAGGTTGATGCTTCCGGGTTTTATAACGGCAACAAAACATACTAACCAGATAGGAAAAGGGAGAAATAGAAAATGGCAAATATTCATTCATCAATTACAGAACTTGTAGGACATACCCCATTGGTAGAATTCGTAAATTATGAAAAAGAGTTAGGGCTGAACGCCCACCTCCTTGGTAAGCTGGAGTATTTCAATCCATCAGGAAGCGTAAAGGACCGTGCAGCCCTTAACATGATCTTAGAGGCAGAGAAATCAGGTAAACTGAAGCCGGGCGGAACGATCCTTGATTTTACAAGCGGAAATACAGGAATTGCAACAGCAGCATTTGCAAATGCCAGAGGATACAAATATGTAGTAGTGATTCAGCCGGGAGTATCGGTAGAACGTACACTGATCTTAAAAGCATATGGTGTAGAGCTGCTTCAGGCAGCTGATGTGCCGGGCTTCCTGGAGATGCTGCAGAATGGTGGCTTAAGCATGGCGAAGCTTACTGTTATCATGAACAAATATGCAGCTGAGCATGGTTACTTCTATATCGATCAGGGAACAAATCCGGATAACCCGGAAGCACACTACCGTACAACAGGACCTGAGATCTGGGAGGACACAGACGGAAAGGTTGATTATGTGGTAGCACTGGTCGGAACCGGTGGAACACTGGCTGGTCTGTCCAGATATTTCAGAGAGAAAAATTCTGATATCAAGATCATCGGTGCACAGCCGGCAGTACAGTCCAGAAAGAATGTCAATCATCCGGAAGCAAATACGATCGACGGCGTACTTGCATTTAACGATGTTCCGGCACAGAGTGTTCCGGTATTCTTCGATCCGGAGCAGGTCCCATATGATGAATGTCTGGATATCGTAGCAGAGGATGCCTATGAGACAGGAAGAAGACTGGTAAAGAGTGATGGCGTATTTCTCGGACAGTCAGCGGCAGCAGCCTTAAAGGCAGCAACGATCATAGCTGAACGTCCGGAAGCAGCAGAAAAGAATATTGCGATCATCATGGCTGACAACGCATTCAAATATCTGTCAACCAAGATGTATGCAGGGGAATAAAAGAAACGAGCGGGAGCGTCCTCTGTTTGGTAAGGTCAAGAACATATATACGTAATATAAAACATAGAACAGGAAGGAGACAACATGGCAGACTATCTTACATATGCGAAAGAAACCATGAATTTTATAAACAGCCGGAAAAAACAGGGACCGGAAGGTATCTACTGGTCTTTGCAGGATGCGGCAGAAGGAAGATCCATCTATTATGATGAGATCTGTATGTATGCCGGGGCGTCCGGAATCATCGTATTTCTTCTGGGATTATATCAGACAACGAATGATGTGAGCTATCTGCAGGAGGCAGAAGAAGCAGCCACATATATCCGTTATCGTTTTGATCATGACCGGGATCTGAAAAGGAACTTTTCAAAATATGCATTTTCCAGTGGATGGAGCGGAGCAGGCTTTGCCATGATACAGCTCTATAAGGCAACCGGAAATGAGAAATATAAAACATTTGTGGCAGATATTATTGAGTCTGCAAAGGCAGATGCAAAGCCCGGAAAAAACGGCAAAGGTTATAGCTGGACTTCATTTCCGGGTATCGTAGGAGATGCAGGAACGGTTCTGTTCTTCTTATATGCAGCAAAAACATTTGGCAGAGAGGACTGGACAGCATTTGCCGCAAAAGCAGGAGAGAATTTCCTCGAGCAGAGGCATGATGCAGGAAACGGAACCTGTTGGTATCCGGGTGTAGATCCTGTCTACTTCGGAGCAAAAGAAGATTATATCGATCCGAACTTCCCGATGGGAACCGGAGGAATCGGATTTGTACTGCTGAATCTGTACGAAGCATCCGGTGATCAGAAGTTCTTGGATGCGACAAATGGAATCGCGGATTTCATGATCGCACAGGCGGTTAAGATGAAGGCAGGAAGCCTGATCCCACATGGTTTGCCGGATCGTAAGAATCTGTTCTATCTTGGCTATTGTCATGGCCCGGCGGGAACAAATCGTTTCTTCTATAAATTATATGAGATGACAGGAGAAGACCGGTATAAGCGGTATATCGATATGCTGACACAGGGTGTAATTGATACAGGCGCACCTGAGGTTCGGACGGAAGGATACTGGAATACTTACAATATCTGCTGCGGAACTGCGGGCCTGTTAAATATGTATCTGGGTCTGTGGGCTGCATTTGGTGATGAGACTTATCTGGAACAGGCAAAGAGGTGCGGTAAGGTCATCACAGACGGAGCAACGATCACAGACGGTACGGAAGGAAGAAAGTGCGCATGGAGATTTGCACTTGACCGTGTCGCACCGGATGTATTAAGTACACCGATCGGTTTATTCGATGGTGCAGCAGGTATCGGAGCTGTATTGCTGCAGCTTGCTTCTGCAGAAAAGGGGCAGTTCCATGCGACAAGAATGCTGGACGATCCATTTCCGGAGAAGAACAAACTATAATAAAACGATTGAAGATTTTATATGCGTAAATAACAGTGATTATTTTACTCGGTGAATGATTTTTTCGTTTCATAATTATTCAAAAACTTACGTTGAGAGGAGACACATAAGATGAGTCAGATAAATAACAACATTGATCCTGACAGCAGGGATTATGATTTGAAATCAATAGAGCCGGATGAGCGTTTCACCCAGACAACAAAGGAATTCTGGATCACGCTTGGAACCTATCTGGTATTTATGGTGCTGATGATCGCCAACCTGTATCTGGTGGGCGGTAAGGATGTATCAAAGTACAAATACATTCTTGGATTTCCACAGTGGATTTTTAATGAGATCATTATTTTGATCGCAATGGTAGTAGCGGTTATTCTGGTTGTAACATTTATATATCGTGACATGGATGTTACTCCAAACGGAAAATTAAAAGAAAGAAAACATAAGGAGGGCAAATAGAGATGAACTTATCTACAAATCAGAGAATTATAATCATTACTGTATTTGCCGCATATACGATTTTCCAGTTGGTATACAGTCTTGTTACCAGAAAAGCAATGGCAAATGGAAAAGGTGATTACCTGAGCAAATTCTATACCGGCGGTAGAAGCGGTGGTGTGCTTGTAACTGCCATGATGGTATCAGCCGGTGTTGCCGGTGCCGGAGTATTTATGGGTGTACCGGGTTATACATATACATTTGGGGCGACCTGGATGGTCTGCTGTTTCTGGTCCATGTGCACGAACTTCATGGTACTTGGACTGATCGGTAAGCGTGTCGGTATCGTAGCCAGAAGAACGGATTCCAAGACATTTGTTGAACTTCTGATGCACAGATATAACAACAGTAAGATCGTTGGTGCGCTCTGCGGACTGGTTATCCTGTTCTTCCTTGGCGCATTTGCCGTATCTACAATTACCGGCGGCGGAAGAATCTTCCAGATCTTAACCGGTCAGGATTATCGTATCGGACTTGCTATTTTCACTGTACTGGTTATAATCGCAGCTATCACGGGTGGTATTAAAGGCATTGCATCTGCGATCGTTTTTCAGGGAATTATCATGACAGTTTCCGTTATTATCTTATTTATCATGGGCATCAACGGAACAGATCTCAGCTATACAGAGACAATCCAGTCATTAGTTAAGAGTAATCCGGACTGGTTCGTACCTGCAAGTGTAAAGACGGTTCTTTCATTTGCATTCTTATGGGGTATCACAACCTGTACAATGCCTCATGTAACAATGACAACGCTTACTTATAAGGATACACAGACTCTGCATCGTGCGATCAAGGTTGGTGCGGTTGTAGTTGCAATCTGGCTCATTGGCTTGAATGGTCTGTGCTTCACGATCAAATATATGTTCCCGGAAGGAAGCCTTGCAACTCCTGACCTTGGTATTCCGACACTTGCAGTAAGTGTAATGCCTGCATGGGCAGCAGGTCTGGTTCTCGCCGGTGTATGTGGTGCGGTTCAGTCATCTGTTGGTGGAATGATCGTATCTCTTGCAGGAACGATCGTCAGTGATCTGTACAAGAACCTGTTCAATAAAGATGCAAAGCAGGAGACATTAAAGAAGTTAAATGTTATCAGTGTTATCGTTGTTGCACTAGTTGTTTTCTTATTTGCATGTGATCCACCGGAACTTCTGGCTTCATTGATCACTTATGCTACCGGTGGTATGACAGTAGCATTTCTTCATACTTTGCTTCTCGGACTGTTCTGGAAGCGGGCAAATGAGTATGGCGCGATCGCAGGTATCATCAGTGGTATTGGCTTATATCTCCTGATCGATATGGGCGTTCTGCCAATCTCACTTGGTTTCAATTCCTGTATCGTTGCCTGTCTGATCTCCACGATCATCATGGTGGTTGTCAGCCTTGCAACACCGAAGTGCCCATACCGCGTGATCGCCACATGGTTCGGCAAGGAGTATCCGGCAGATGCATCCATAGCAGAGTAACTTTGAAACAAAATGAACGTTGCCATTACCTATTATTTCGTAAGACGCTTTCGCTCTAATCCACGTGCAGCGGTACATAAGGTTGCAAAGTACGCAACCTAAGTACCGGCCGTGGATAAAAGGCTTACTACATAATAGTAATGGCAGCGTTCATTTTATTTTTTTACAGTTAACTCCCTGTGGTTCCTATGAAATTCATATCCCCTATTCGCAAATGTTCCTGTGCAACTCGCCCTGATGGGCTAAGACAAGCACTCACATTTGCCGGCATATGCATTTCATAACGAAATCCTCGTGGATGTCATAGTGCAGCGATCTAGTCAACAGCCAGACAGGCTATATTTGTGTTTGTATATGTGAGTTATTGCTTGATGATGCTTGATTTCTGGGTATGGCAATGGATGAGTAAGTATGATACCCGAGGCGTCTGGTTAGATGAGGGTATGGAATGAAAAATAAGCGCACGATACCCACAAGGCAGGCTAGATGAGGATATGGTAGATGATAAGTAGGCGTCGTACCCGAGACGACTGATCAGATATGGGTATGGAATGGAAAATGAGCGCACGATACCCACAAGGCAGGCTAGATGAGGGTATGGAATGGAAAATGAGCGCACGATACCCACAAGGCAGGCTAGATGAGGGT
>OHKP01000391.1_pt1 | contig 26318 bp, 28 predicted proteins | sample 1568861 | NCBI WGS metagenome assembly OHKP01 (sample SAMEA3879524, study PRJEB24766) | human gut metagenome | biome: human-associated habitat; feature: feces | place: USA | collected 1985/1987 | reverse complement strand
ATATCGTATAAATACATTTGACTTTATAGCTTTTTTGTGGTAAAATTTTATTAACTGCAATATATTTAATCAGATGTGAAAGGATAATTTGTATTTTATGCTGAAATCGGAATTCTATTACGATCTGCCCGAAGAGCTTATCGCACAAACACCAATCGAACCGAGAAATTATTCCCGATTAATGAAAATTGACCGCAAAAGCGGTGAAATAGAGCATCGTCACTTTTATAATTTATGCGATTACCTGAAAAAAGGTGATCTGCTCGTTATGAATGATTCGCGTGTACTGCCGGCAAGACTTTACGGCATAAAGGAAGAAACAGGTGCTTGCGTTGAATTTCTGCTCCTTGAACAAAAAGGGGACAAGCTGTGGGAGATACTTGTCCGTCCCGGCAAAAAGGCCAAGCCGGGCGCAAGATTCAGCTTCGGTGACGGCAGACTTAAGGCTGAGATAATTGAAACAGTTGAAGGTGGAAACAGAATAGCAAAATTCGAGTGTGAAGGAAACTTCTTTACAGCACTTGAAGAAGTCGGACAGATGCCGCTTCCTCCATACATTAAAGAAAAACTCAAAGACAAGGAACGTTATCAGACGGTCTATTCAAAAGAATTGGGTTCTGCGGCAGCTCCGACAGCAGGTTTGCACTTTACAAAAGAAATGCTTGCCGACCTTGAAAATATGGGTGTAAAGCTTGCATACGTTACACTTCATGTCGGACTTGGAACATTCCGTCCCGTAAAAGAAGATAATGTACTCGAACATAAAATGCACTCGGAACATTATCATCTCCCCAAGGAAACAGCCGACCTTATTAAACAAACAAAAGCCGAGGGCGGACGTGTTATCGCAGTAGGTACAACTTCATGCAGAACGCTCGAAAGTGTAGGAACTTTCTTTGACGATATGGACGAACACGAGGGATACACCGATATATTCATTTATCCCGGATACGAATTCAAAGTAATTGACGGACTTATAACGAATTTTCATCTTCCCGAAAGCACCCTTATTATGCTTGTATCGGCTTTTCTTGGCTATGAAAAGACAATGAACGCTTATAAGATCGCCGTTGATGAAAAGTACAGATTTTTCAGCTTTGGCGACGCAATGCTCATAGTTTGACGTAAAAACAACAATGACATCTTAGTTTGGAGAAAAAATTATGATCTACAAGAATAAAATAAGAAAAGCGCCGTCTGTATGCTTTCTTATGGGAATTATTTATGTAATTGTTGGAATAATATTCCTCATAGTAGGAATAACTATTTCTGTTCATAACAATAAATTTTTAAAAAATGCTCAACAAACAAATGCTGTTATCTCTCAAATTGAAAAAGAATATTATAATGACAGTCACGGTGATCGTAAGACACGGCACAGCGTTTGGGTCAAATATGAAATAGACGGCAGGCAATATGAAGAGCTTCTCGACTATTATTCTTCGGATATGCGTGAAGGAGATACTATAATAATAAATTATTCTCCCGATGATCCGTCGAAAATAATAACAAATATGGGGTCAAAGATCCTTGGCTTTGTCATCATTCCATTAGGCAGCATATTTGCATTGCTTGGTTTTATCCTTATTATGAAAAAGATTCTTTCGGGTAAAAAGAGGAATAAGCTTATGCAGTCGGGTGAATGTTTGACGGGTATTATCACAAATGTCGAAAGAAACAAGTATGTCACTATAAATAAAATGCACCCCTATAAAGCCGAATGTGAAGTTATTGACCCTTACAGCAATGAAAAGTTTCTTTACAGTTCAGATAACATTATGGGCAATATTTCCGACCTTATCGGTAGGGAAGTCACGGTCTATGTTGACAGCAACAATAAAAAGAATCACTACGTTGATATTTACGAATTGATCGACAGATACAGTTTAAATGAAAATATCCACGATTATAGAAGATAGGAGAAAACATGTACACACTTTTAAAAACAGAGGGAAAGGCTCGAAGGGGCAAATTTGAAACTGTTCATGGCACATTCCAGACACCTTGCTTTATGAATGTCGGCACGTCAGCTGCAATCAAGGGCGGTATTTCGTCAATTGACTTAAAAGGTTTGAAAACACAGGTAGAGCTTTGCAATACTTATCATCTGCACGTTCGTCCGTCTGACAGGGTAATAAAGGAAATGGGCGGTCTGCATAAGTTTATGAACTGGGACAAGCCTATACTCACCGATAGCGGTGGATTTCAGGTCTTTTCGCTTTCAAAGCTTCGCAGAATAAAAGAAGAGGGCGTATATTTCAACTCCCACGTTGACGGCAGAAAGATATTTATGGGACCTGAAGAATCGATGCAGATACAGTCAAACCTTGCTTCGACTATCGCAATGGCATTCGACGAATGTGTTGAAAACCCTGCCGCTTATGAATATTCTAAGAAATCATGCGAGCGTACAGTCCGCTGGCTTTACAGATGCAAAGACGAGATGGAAAGGTTAAACGCTTTACACGATACTATCAATAAACATCAGCTTCTTTTCGGCATCAATCAGGGCTGTACTTTCTCTGACCTCAGAATAAAGCACATGGAGGCAATTGCGCGACTTGATATGGACGGCTACGCTATCGGCGGACTTGCAGTCGGCGAACCTACCGATGTTATGTACAGGATAATTGAAGATGTTGAGCCCGTTATGCCAAAGAATAAAATAAGATATCTTATGGGTGTCGGCACTCCGTCAAACATTATTGAAGCTGTCGCAAGAGGAGTTGACCTTTTTGACTGTGTAATGCCGAGCAGAAACGCACGTCATGCTACCATATTCACATGGAGCGGAATAATGCATGCGACAAACGCATGCTACGAAACAGACCCGCTTCCGCTTGACCCTGAATGTGACTGCCCGACCTGCCGCAATCATTCAAGAGCATACATTCGTCACCTTTTCAAGTCAAATGAACAGCTTGCAGGAAGACTTGCTGTAATTCATAACCTCTATTTCTATAACACACTTATGGAAAAGATCAGAGATGCTCTTGACAATGGCACTTTTGCCGAATTCAGAGCAGAATATTCCGAAAAGCTTTCCAAAATTCTCTGATTGGCCGCTTCCTAAAAACTGTATCGAAAGGAACTATAAACCATGGAAATGAAAGATCTTTACAAAAAATATATCAAGGAAACCTTTGACGAAAACGGACTTATCAAAGACCTCGATTTTGATATTCCCGAAAACTTCAATTTTGCTTATGACATAATCGATGTTATAGGCAAAAGTGAGCCTGAGCGCAAAGCGATGGTTTGGGTCAATGATAAGGGCGAAGAGCATACCTTTACTTACAAGGATCTTTCGGTCAGATCGAATCAGTGCGCAAATATGCTTCTTGCACACGGCGTAAAAAAAGGTGACATGGTTCTTTCGGTTCTCAAAAGACACTATCAGTTCTGGATATTGCTTCTTGCGCTTGATAAAATCGGCGCTATTCTCATTCCTGCAACAAATCAGCTTATGAAAAAGGATTACACCTATCGTTTTGAAGCAGCAGATGTAAACTACGTTGTTGCTACCGCTGACGGAGATGTTACAGATCATATTGAGCAGGCGCTTGAAGAATACAAAGATATAAAAGAGAAATTTATCGTTAGAGGAAATCGTGACGGCTGGACGAACTTTGATGCGGAATGTGCAAAATATCCGACTGAACTCGAAAGAATTCAGAACAATGTAAATGACAATATGCTTATATACTTCACATCGGGAACAACAGGCTATCCAAAAATGGTCGTTCACACACATTATTATTGCCTCGGACATATCGTCACGGCGAAATATTGGCACAAGCTTCACGAAGGCAGCCTGCACCTTACGATATCCGAATCAGGCTGGGCAAAATGTATGTGGGGAAAGATGTACGGTCAGCTTCTCTGTGCAGCTTGTCTGTTTGTTTATGACTTTGACCGCTTCCATGCAAATGATATTCTACAGAAAATCCAGGATTATAAAGTTACTTCGTTCTGCGCACCTCCGACAATGTACCGTATGTTCATCAAAGAGGGAATCTCGGATTACGATCTTTCCAATCTTGAACGCACAAGCATTGCAGGCGAAGCTCTCAACCCCGAGGTATTTAACCGTTGGTACGACCTCACGGGATTAAAGGTTATGGAGGGCTACGGTCAGACTGAAACTGTTCTTGCGATAGGAAATATGTGTGAAATGGAACCAAAGCCGGGTTCAACTGGTATTCCAACGCCGCTTTTTGACATAAAAATCTATGATGATGACTGCAACGAGGTTGAAAACGGTCAGGAGGGAGAAATCGTAATTATTCCTAAGACAACGGAGAAGATCGGTCTTTTCAAGGAATACTACAAGAACCCCGAAGCCACCGCCGAGGCATGGAGAGGCGGAGTTTACCACACAAATGACCTCGCTTACAAGGATAATGACGGCTATTTCTGGTATGTTGGACGCAAGGACGATGTTATCAAGTCCTCAGGTTACAGAATCGGACCATTTGAGATCGAAAGTGTTCTTATGGAACACCCTGCGGTTCTTGAAGTTGCTGTTACGGGTGTAAAAGACGCAATAAGAGGTATGGTCGTTAAGGCAACTATCGTTCTTACCAAGGCGTACAGGGACAAGGGGGACGAAAAACTTGTAAAAGAGCTTCAGGAACACGTTAAAAACCAGACTGCGCCATACAAATATCCCCGTGTTATCGAATTCGTTGATGAACTTCCAAAAACTATCAGCGGAAAGATAAGACGAGTTGAAATACGTGAAAAAGATAATTCAAATTCATAAAAAACACAGCCTGATAAGAAAATTCCTGTCAGGCTGTTACAATTTACAAAAGCCGTTTTTGAATCAAAATCAAAAACGGCTTTAATTTTTAGTGCTGGTTTAAAATGCGTTCATCGCAGTATTCACATTCAAGAGTATCTCCGTTGCCTCTGAACGATCGCGGCAGATATGCTTCCTTGTGAGTAATGCAGTTGGGGTTTGTACATCTGATACTGTTGTGAATATTTCCGCTGAGAAGTGTGGACGGATATTCATTCTTCAAAACAGTGAGAATAAGCGCCATTCTGACATACATGCCGTACTTGGCCTGCTTGAAATACATTGCACGGGGGTCATCATCAACCTCAATCGCAATCTCATCGACTCTCGGAAGAGGGTGAAGAACAATAAGGTCTTTGCTTGCTTTGGACATTTTCTCCGTATCAAGACGGTAAACATTTTTCTGCTTTTCGTATTCATCAAGGTCAGAAAAACGCTCGCGTTGGATTCGTGTCATATATAGAATATCAAGCTTGTCAATAACTTCTTCAAGTGAATAGACCTCGGTAAATTCACAGCCATGCGCCTTTAGTATATCAATAATATATGACGGAACTTTAAGCTCAGGCGTTGAAATAAAGATGAACTTGTTTCCCTTGTAGCAGGACATTGCTTTGCATAGAGAATGAACGGTTCGGCCGTTTTTGAGGTCACCGCAGAAGCCGATAGTATGATTTTCAAGCGTTCCTTTTTCTATGTATAAGGTCAGCAGATCGGTGAGGGTCTGTGTAGGGTGAAGATGTCCGCCATCGCCTGCGTTTATGATAGGGCAATCAGCTGTTAAGGCAGCAGCCTTTGCAGAACCTTCAAGTGGGTGACGCATTACCAAGACATCTGCATAACCCGAAACTATTTTTGTTGTATCCTTAAGATTCTCGCCCTTTGAAACCGATGAAGTTGCAGGATTATCAAAACCGATTATCGTTCCGCCAAGGCGAAGCATTGCTGTCTGAAATGACATCTGTGTTCTTGTGGACGGTTCATAGAAGAGCGTACCCATAATTTTTCCGTCACATTCATGAGCGTATTTTTGGGGTTCTTTTGCGATCTTTGCACCGAGCGAAACAATCTCGTTCCACCATGAAATCGGCATATCGCTAAGGTCGATAAGGTTGGTAAATTTAGATGTTACCATAGTTAAAGATCCTTTCATTTATAACAATATGATTTTATCTTATTCATTCTATCACAAAACTACATTCTATTCAATAGTTTTTTCAAATTTAATAAATTCGGTCATAAATTGACATAAAATTAACCACAAAAAAACTCACACGATCTTTTTTAACCGTATGAGCTTTTGTGAGTTTCATATTAGAGTGCGATAGAAACCCTGCCGTCAGAGTTAGCAGGAACTTCAACAGTCTTGCCGCCCGAAACAGTGATCTTGAACGGTGAAGCATTCTTTGTGAAGCTTACATCGATCGAGCCATTGTTGTTTACGGCTGTAAGTTCAAGAATCTTGTTGGAATCTGTATCGTAGATAGTGCAGGAAGCGGACTTGCCGTTTTCGAGCTCGTAAATAACGATCTCTGCATTGTTGAGATAATCGTATTCAAAGTTCTTCTCAAATGCACCGTAAGCAATGATGCTGTTAGGCTTGGCGAGGCAGGGGAGAGAGAAGTAATCGAACTTTTCATTATAATACTTTCCGCCCTCGTACTTCTTGCCGCTGATGATATCGGTCCAAACGCCTGCTGGAACATAGAACTCAGCTGTGCCCTCTTCGTTGAATACGGGAGCAACAAGAACGTTATCACCGAACATATACTGTCTGTCAAGGTAGAGGCAAGCAGGGTCATCTGCATAGTCAATAACCATTGCTCTCATCATAGGAACGCCGACAGTTGATGTCTTGTTAGCCTGAGCCCAGATATAAGGCATCATCTTGCCCTTGAGCTTTGTGAAGAAACGGAGAACATCAACGGATTCTTCATCGAAGAGCCAAGGCACTCTGTAAGAGGAGTTTCCGTGAAGTCTTGAATGTGAGGAGAACAGACCGAATGCTGCCCATCTCTTGTAGATATCAGGTGTTGCTGTTGCTTCAAATCCACTCATATCGTGGCTGAAATAGCCAAAACCGGAAGCGCAGAGCGACAAGCCGCCGCGGAGTGTTTCTGCCATTGAAGTGTATTCAGCAGAGCAGTCACCGCCCCAGTGAACAGGGAACTGCTGACCGCCGACTGTTGCGGAACGTGCAAACAGGCAAGCCTTGTTTTCACCGTAATATTCCTTAAGAACATTGAATACAGTTTTATTGTAAAGATATGTGTAATAGTTATGCATTGCGATAGGATCAGAACCGTCGAAATACTTAACATTTGTCGGGATTCTTTCACCAAAGTCGGTCTTGAAGCAGTCAACGCCCATTTCGCAGAGCTTTTTGAGCTTGCTTGCATACCACTTGCAGGCATCTGGATTTGTGAAGTCTACAATTGCCATACCGGGCTGCCACATATCACACTGGAATACGCTGCCATCGAGGTTCTTAATGAAGTAACCATTTTCCCTGCCCTCTGCAAAAAGAGCAGAACGCTGTGCAATATAAGGATTGATCCAAACGCAGATCTCAAGTCCCTTTGCTTTAAGACGCTTGAGCATTGCAGCAGGGTCGGGGAACTGGCGCTTGTCCCATTCAAAGTTACACCATTCAAATTCCTTCATCCAGAAGCAGTCAAAATGGAATACCTGAAGAGGGATATCTCTTTCAGCCATACCGTCGATAAAGGAAGTAACTGTTTCTTCATCGTACTTTGTTGTGAACGAGGTTGTGAGCCAAAGTCCGAATGTATAAGCAGGAGGAAGTGAGGGCTTACCTGTGAGCGTTGTGTAATTTGAGATAACTTCTTCGAGGTTTTCGCCGCCGATAACGAAATATTCAAGTTTTTCTCCGGGAACAGTAAAGGAAACCTTTGAAACTGTATCGGAAGCGACTTCATAAGAAACCTTATCAGAAGAATTTACAAAGATACCATATCCTCTTGAAGAGATATAGAACGGAATGGACTTATAAGACTGGTCACTGCAAGTACCGCCGTCAGAGTTCCATGTTTCAACATTCTGACCGTTCTTAACGAATGTTGTGAACTTTTCGCCGAAGCCGTAGATACATTCACCAACAGAAAGTGTAAGCTGTTCACGGAGATAAGAATTGCGCTTATCGCGGGGATAAGACCAGAATGTATCGTCCTGTGTTGCTTCAAGTCTGCTGGAAACCTTGAACTGGCTTTCATTTACAACAGTTGTAGCTCTCCAAGCGCCGCCGGTGAGCTTCTTGTCTTTGTAGTAGAACTGAACATTCCAGCTGAACTTTGAAATATGCACCTTTGTATCGCCTGCAACGAGCTCAACATAATCATCGCCGTCAATGATCTCAGGAGTAAATCCCTGATCTTCATAAAGTTCAAACTTAGGTGCATTGTCAAGTGTACCCATATAGTGGTTTATGGAAACCTTGATAACATCTTTCTGTGTGCAGGAATAGGTGATATCGAGAACAGGTCCGCCGAGTGTCATACCTCTGTTCTGGATATAGTTTGTTGTCGCAAGGACATTTATAAAGTTTTTGCCTGTCTTGATCTCATAGGCCTGTGATGCATAGTTTACATCATAGCCTTTCTGATTAAGCCAAAAGCCGTCTGCAAATTTCATGACAAAATCCTCCTCTTATGTAATTGATTACATTGTACAACATACACATAAAAAATGCAAGAGGTTTTCAAAATTTTATTTTTTGTTCATATCTTTTTCTTTGATGTAAGGCATACAAGCCCTTAACTTTGAATATTATTGAACAAAGCAGATGATGATACAAAAATGCTCTCACCGAGAAATTTTTATCATTAAAATTGTTTTACCATGACAAAACAAGGAGGAAAACCTATGGAACTTAAAATCAACAGGGAAGAATTATGTTCGTCCGAATTGATCCTGAAAACCAAGCAGGAACAGTCGATCGAACTCGACTATGTTCTTCCCGATTATTACCCCGAGATTTTCAAAATACTGAAATGCTTCACTTCGCCGAAAATATCTTCATACAACGTTTCGGGCAGCAAACTCACATACGAGCTTTGCGTAAACATAAAGATAGCGTATAATGACGAAAACAGCTGCACTGTTCACGTTGTAGACCAGAAAATTATGTTTACGAAGTCAGTTGAACTCGGAAGATCTTGCAATGAACCTAAAGTTTGTATCAAGCCAAGTGTTGACTATATCAACTGCCGCGCGGTAAATTCACGCAGACTTGACATCAGGCTGTTTCGATCGATATATGCGTCACCGACAGCAGTAGACAGGAAGTTGTCTGTGATGCTTACGGAATGGACATCGAACTTTGCAAAAAGCCGATTACATACCCCGTGAACAAGCTTTATGCCGAAAAACAGATTACAATAACCGACGATTTTGAGCTTGGGATATCAAAACCTGCCATAAACGACATACTTTACTATGACATGTGTGTTTCTTCAACTGATAAAAAGATAATCGCAAATAAAATGGTCGCAAAAGGTGAAATCTGCATAAATATGTTCTACACCTGCGATGAAGACAAAATCGAAACGCTCACGTTTACACTTCCATTCTCGCAGATAATCGATATCGAGGGCATCGATGACAGATTTGACTGTAATATCGAAGCAGAGATAATGAACTGCGAGATAATGCCCCGTTCGGACGGTGACGGAAACACCAAGGTCGTTGACTGCTCGATTTCGATAATGATAAAATGCAATGCATACAGAATGGGAACACTTGAACTCGTCTTTGACGAATATTCGACCTCTTTCGGAACTTCCGACCAGAGAGAAACTATCCATTACGATACTATACCGAAATGGATAAACACTACATTTTCCGCAGACTGCTCATTTGATACCGGTGAAAACAAAGTCGAACGCGTTTACGGCGTTACAGCAAATGTAAAGGGCTGTCGCTTTGCAGCAAACAGCGAGAGAAGCGAACTTACCGCAGACGGAACGATATGCTGTACGCTTATTGCATGCTCGGAGGACGGCAAAAGCATTTTTGCTGACAAGGAAGAAAACTTTACATACAGTATTCCCCTTGAAAACATCTCCGATGAAGCGTGTATCAATATCAGCGTGATACCTTTCTCCTGCTCATACAATATTTTATCCGAGGGGACTGTAGATGCAAAGGCAGAACTTAAACTTTGCGGAAGCGTTTGCTGCACCAAGACAGCAGAATGTATCACCGATATTTATGCAGACGAAGATACTCCTATACAAAAGGACGTGAACTGTGCATTGAAGCTTTATTTCTGCGAAAGTGGTGAAAGTCTTTGGGATATCGCCAAGCGTTTCCACTCTTCCGCAAAACTTATAATGGACGAAAATGACATAGAAGATGACATAATCGGCAATGATATGATGCTGATAATTCCAATAATGTAAAAGGGGTGTTCCGGAATGGTCAATAATGATATTTACAGCAGCATTGCCAAAAGAACTGACGGTGACATTTACATCGGTGTTGTCGGACCGGTCAGAACAGGCAAATCAACTTTTATAAAAAAATTTATGGAATCGCTCGTTATTCCAAATATCACAAGCGAGTTCCGCAAAGAACGTGCCATTGACGAACTTCCTCAATCAGCCGCAGGCAAGACCATAATGACTACCGAACCAAAATTCATTCCCGAAGAAGCGGTCGAGATAAAACTTTCGGATAATGCTGTTTTCAACGTCCGAATGATAGACTGCGTAGGCTATATCGTTCCTGCCGCGATCGGTTACATTGAGAACGAAGCTCCGAGAATGGTTATGACACCATGGTTTGAGGAAGAGATACCTTTTGCAATGGCAGCCGAGATTGGGACGCAGAAGGTCATCAAGGAACACTCAACGATTGGTCTTGTTGTTACAACAGACGGCAGTATCACCGACATTCCCCGTGATGACTATTGTGATGCTGAGGAACGTGTAATAAATGAGCTTAGCGAGATCAACAAACCGTTCGTAATCATTCTGAACTGTCTTGACCCGAAAAGCAGCAGCGCGCAGCAGCTTGCATCGGAGCTTGAAGATAAATATTCAACCCCGGTTATCCCCGTAAACTGTCTTGAACTTGACGAGCAGGGGATAAGTGATATTTTAAGACAGGTGCTTTACGCATTTCCCGTTAAGGAAGTCAATATCACCATGCCGAAATGGATAACTGCACTCGAAAAAAATCACTGGCTCAAAAGCAGTGTTATTTCCGCTATAAGAGCGGCAGCAGAGAATATCAAACATATTCGTGATATGACTAAGCTCACCGAACGGCTTTCTGACAGTGAATATATATCGGGTTCGCAAATATCGGAAATCGATCTTGGAAAGGGAAGTGCAGGCATCAAACTGGACTTTGACAGCGAACTTTTCTACAAAATCCTCGGCGAAAAAACAGGTATTGAGATCAAAAACGACAATGACCTTATGCCGCTTCTGAAAGATCTTATCGCTATCAAAAAGAAATATGAAAAGGTTGAAAATGCCTTAAACGAAGTTGAAGCAACGGGATATGGTATCGTTATGCCAGATATCGATGATCTATCACTCGAAGAACCCGAGATCGTTAAGCAGGGTGGAAAATACGGCGTTCGTCTGAAAGCTTCCGCGCCGTCAATTCACATGATGAAAGCTGATATCGTCACCGAAGTCAACCCGATAGTCGGTTCGGAAAAGCAATCGGAAGAGTTGGTTATGTATCTTATGAATGAATTCAATGATGACCCAACAAAAATTTGGAATTCAAATATCTTCGGCAAATCCCTGCACGAACTTGTTAATGAGGGTCTGCACAACAAGCTTTACAAAATGCCCGTTGATGCTCGTCTCAAACTTCAGGAAACACTTGAACGTATCATCAATGAGGGCTGCGGCGGACTAATCTGCTTTATTCTTTGATTTCTTCCTTATATTTTTGTCATAAAAAAACATCACCCTTGCAGGTTTAATGCAAGGGTGATGTGCTTTTATTGGATTATGATAACTTATTGCCGCATTCTGCGCAGAATTTAGCGTTTGGACTTGTTATTCTTGCGCCGCACTGGTCACAGAAACGAGGCTTAGGTTCTTCGGAAGCAGGTTGTTCATCTGCTTTTTCCTCTGCTTCTTCAACGACAGGTGTTTCTTCCGTTTTTTCAGCAGATTCGGTCTTTTCTTCAACTGCCTCTGCTGTCGGTTCAGCGGTTTCAGTCTTGGGTGCCGAAGCTTCATTTGCAGCTTCGTTTATAGCAGCAACAGGTATCTCCTGCGTTCTTTCCTTAACGGCATTTTCAAGGAGTTCCTTCATCTTTTCGGCAGAACGCTGATCTCTTATGTAGTTTACAAGAGCGGTCATAGCCTTTGCAGTACCGTCGATCGTATTCTTGTTTATTGCACAGTTGATCTCGTTTGTGTTGCCGTTTCTCTCGGTAACAACGATAGATGTGCTTACAAACGACTTTTTAGCCTGGAACGAAACAATATCATCGATCTTTATACGATTGAACACGCCTTTGTTGATGAAGTAGAAATACTCTGTTGTAAGAGCAAAACCATTATCTCCCGAATTGTCATGGAGGAAGATAGGAAGCTCGTATCTTCCGACAGAGATATAAGTCTTGCAAGCTTCATCATACTTAGGATAGAAGAGGTTTGAAAGGGTAGGAACAAGGAAGTTTGCCGTTGAAACATTGAACTCATCGATCTTCTGCTTAAGGAACGTGATATATGTTCTCTGCTCGTTATTTTTGAGTTCCATTATATGTGATTCGATCATATCAAGGTACTTGTTCTTGACTGTATCATCGAGAGCCATTGTTCTGAGACGAACGATAACATCAAGCGACTTCTTTGCACTGAGATTGTTGATATTTCCGATAATATCGGTAACTTCCTTTTCAGCAAGGGAAGAAAGACATTCATCAACTTTAACAATGTACTTCGTTTTGAGTTCAAGCGGACATCTGTATTCTTCGATCCTTGTTTTGACAGCGAGAAGCTCTTCCTTAGACATATTTTCAACACCGTCCATAAGCTTCTCAATGTTTTCAATGTGAAGTTCTTTTATTCTGTTTTCAAGCTGTTCAATGCGTTCTGTCTTCTTATCTTCGTGGAAATCACCATTTTTGATAGTATCGAGAGCATAAATAGCCTTGTCAACATCAATTGTATTTATGTCACCGATGATAGCATCAAGCTTTTCTGTTTCAAGAACAGAAGCTCTTTCAGCTATCTTATTTACGCCGCGCTCAAAGTTTTCGAGTGTGACTTCGTTATCGGCAAGCTTATCGGAAAGATCGGACTTGAACTGTTCAAGTTCGCTTTCAGACATATTCTGAACTGTATCAAGAAGCTTGTTATATTCAGCGTTTTTGATATTGTCGATACATTCATCAATCTTAGTATAGTACTCATCACTGATAGCAACATATTCTTCGTTTTCTGAAATTTCAGCTCTAAGCTTCTCAAGCTGTTCGATGTCCATTTCGGAAATGCCTGAGCAAAGTTCATCAAGCTCTTCACGGCGAAGTTCATCTTCACGCTCGGTAACCTTTTTGAGATAAACCGTTGTAATAGACTCGTCATAAGTACCGCCGAGAAGAACATCTTTGAGTTCATTCAAAGCATCCTGATTCATAGAGAAAATGTACTTGCAGCGTTCAGCAAGCTCAGAGTTCTTGAGTTCAGCTTCACGGCGATCAATTCTGTCAAAGCATTTATCCTTGAGTTCGCTGTTGTAAGTCTTATCGGAAGAATTGATCTTGGAACGAAGTTCATCAAGCTGATCCTGTTCCATATTTTCAATGTTTTCACACATTGAGGCAAGTTCTTCATCAACAAGAGTTTGCTCACGCTGTGCTACCTTTACCATATAAGGAGCAATAAGTTCATCGCTGTAACTCTTTTCGCTGAGAACCGACTTGATGCTTTCAAGCTCTTCTTCTGTTGCAAAATCAACATTTTCAAAAAGCTTTTCAACCTCGTGATGCTCATAATCAACGATAAGTCTGTCAATTTCTTCAATATATGCGCTTGTGTACTTTTCGGGGAACTTGTCACTCGAAAGCTTGAGCTTTGCATCTGTGAGCATATCAAGTGAAAATTCGTCCATGCCGCTGCAAATAAGATCGATCTCAGCCTTGATCTTATCATCTGCAAACTGTTCGATCTTACGTGTATAGCTTTCAGCCATTACAGCAGGATATCTGCCGGAATTTACACTCTGGAGCAGGGTAGATATCTCGGCAGTATCCATATCGTCAAGCTTGGCGATTCTTCTGTCAAGCTCCTCTGTAAATGCGATATCAAGGTGATTGTTGATATCGGGAAGCTTTGCATTTATAACAGATTCAGCATAGCCGGATTTAAGAACATCGTCACGAAGCTTGATAGTTTCATCAGCGTCAAGCGTTGGCAGACCAAGACAAAGCTGATCGAGCATACTTTCCTCAACGCAGTTCATTGCCATCTTAACTTTGAGAAGATACTTCGACTTTGTAACATCGTCAATAGTAATGCCTTCAATATGCTTTTTGAGCTGATCAAGCTCATCTTTGTTAAGAGCCGAAAGGTTGATGCAAAGTGTCTGGAGTTCAAGCTCGTTGGCAACTGCGCGCTTCATAGCCTCGGGAGTGTCAAAAACAGTTCCGTTAAAGCTTCTGCTGCGAATATCAGCATCTTTGATATATTCAGCAAGTTCATCAATATAGCTTCTGTCCTCAAAGCCATACTTGACATTGACCTTTTCAAGTTCGTCCTTTATGATCTCAGCCTGCTTGATCCCCGATACAAAATTGCCGTTTTCATCAAACAGTTCCGCATTTAAATAAGAATCGAAAATAACACGCTGGAGGGAAGCCTTATCCACAGGCGCAACATTCCAGAAATTTGCAAGCTTTTCAAGGTTAGCTTCTTCCTCGGGATATCTGTAAAGCGTATATGCAAAAATGCCATAGCTTTCAGGTCTGAATGAAAGTATCCGGGAAATAAGGAACTTCTCCTCAGCAGCTCCCTGAGAGCCTGAAAAATCCTTCTGTTCAAGGTCTTTCATAAGTGATACATAGTCACTGTCAGAATTAACGGAATAGCTGTACTCAAAGAGATCAGACTTTGCAAGTGCATCGGTAAATGCTATCTTTACCGCAGCCATAGCAGCACTGTTTCCGTCAATATTGATACCGTGTGATTTTTCAGAAAGCTCTTCTTCAGAAAGGTTTATGTACTTATTTACATACTCGGAAACAAACTTGTCAAGAGTAATTGTAACGCCGTTGTTTGAAAGCACTTCAACAGCAAGCTTTCTGATGAACTCCTCAGCAGAAAAATCAAATTCGGAAGCCTTGAAAATTTCGTCAGCTTCGGAAAGCTCTCCCGCAATAGCATCAAACTGTTCAAAAAGAACATCGGTTTTCAGTATTCTTGTGGTTTTGCCGTCAATGATGACCTTTTTATCAAAAAGATCAAATGTAAGGTCATTCGTATCTGCGAAATCAGGTGCTTCGCCAACGCACTTAGCAAGATATTTGTCAATACATTTCTGAATGTATTCGGAATCAAGCGTGATTATCTCGCCGATCTCCGATTTGTTCCAAAAGAATGTGTTATTGATCTTTTTGAAATGAAGAACTCTGTTGGTAAGGGGAGTGACAGGAGCGTATCGTTTGCCCTTTTCACGCATATATGCTTCGCTTACAACAATAGTATCATTCTTTCCGTTTATCATCCAATCCTCGGCATAAAAAGCGTTTTCAGCCATAATATCGGTAAGATAAACATAACCGTTCTCGGCAGCTATCTCTCTCGCTCTTGTGATATTGAAAGACTGCCACTCTTCGTTATCGGCAGACATTAAAAGCATATCAGAATAACGGCAGATATTAAGTCCGTTGCTCTTAGCTTCCTCGTCAGAACATCTGCATATCAATTCATTTTTCTGGGTAGGATGACATATAAATTTAGCTTCGGAAAAGCACTTGTTTTCGAGTTCATCGGCAAAAGCAAAGCATTTTTCCTTAAATACGTCATACTGATTAAATACGTCCATATTTTTGCCCCCAAATTTCAAAATTATATATTTATATCATACCAAAATTGCCTTTAAAAGTCAATAACTTATTGCAATTTTAACAATAATTCTTTTTTTAGGCAATTTATTTTATTAATTTCATCAGTTTAACAGTCTGCATTGAAAAAAAGATAAATAAAAAGGATTCTTTTGTCAAATTAAAAAAATCATTTCAAAATAGTGCCAATCCCATTGACAAAAACTTAATTTTGTTACATAATATATGTATATATTAATAGGGGAAGGAAATTCCTGATATGAATAACGATAAAAGAATCAACATCGCCTACATAGGCGGCGGTTCATACAATTTTGGCTGGAAGCTTTTTTCTGAATTGGCGGCCGAAGAAATTTGTGCGACTATCAACCTTTATGACAAGGATAAGCAGCTTTCGCTGACTAACGAAGTTATAGGAAATAATTTGAGGGATAACCCACGATGCAAAAGTGATATAGTATTTCTTGCCTGCGACACTCCTGAGGAAGCTTTAAAGGGAGCAGATATCGTTCTGATGTCTATAAGCTGCGGAAATACCGACGATGAAGCTTCACTACACAATATTATCGAAAAATACGGCATTATCCAAACCTCGGGTGAACAAGCAGGACCTATCGGTGTAATAAATGCACTGCGAATCCTCCCTGATTATATCAAATATGCCGAGCTTATAAAAAAGCTTTGTCCGAATGCATGGGTTGTGAATCTGAGCAATCCAATGTCGGAATGTATTGATATAATGATAAAAGTTTTCCCCGAAATAAAAATATTCGGATCGACAAATGAGCTTTTTCAAACGCTCGAATTTTTCGGCGGACTTGTCGAAACGGAAAACGGGGTATCAAATGTTCGCAGACGTGATATAAAATACAATCTTATGGGCATAAGCGGTTTTTCATGGTTCGATAAAATAAGCTACGACGGGGAAGATATAATGCCTATATTCCGCAAATATGCCGAGAAATTCTATAAAACCGGCTATGAGCTTCACCCCGGAGAATATAAAACTAATCCATTTTTATCAGCAAATAAAGTCAAATTTGACCTGTTTCTGAGATATGGTCTTATCCCTGCCGTAAGCGACAGAACGATTGCAGAATTTTGTCCACCTTGGTATTTAAGAAGCAAAAAAACTATTGAAAACTGGAAATTCAGTGGTTCAGTAGTAAACTACAATAAAAAGCTCTCGATAGACCGACAGGGAAGAGTTAAGCCTCTTATGAGCGGAAATGAATATCTTGCCATCGGAGGTTATACCAGTGATGTTGTACTTCAAATACGCGCACTTATAGGTAACGGAAATCTTATAACAAACGCCTGCAGGATCAACAAAGGACAGATATCCAATCTTCCCGAGAATTCTGTTGTTGCATCAAATGCACTTATAAGCAAAAATAATGTTCAAACAGTTACTTCAGGAGAACTTCCCGAAGAGATCGCAGCCATTGCAATAAGACATATTTCAAATCAGAACACAATTGTAAAGTCAGTTCTTGAAAAAGATCTTGATGTAGCATTCAACGCATTTCTAAATGATCCGCTTGTATGCATTGATCTTGACAGTGCAGGTGAGCTCTACAAAGAAATGCTCTCCGCTGTAAGCAAGGAGCTTGTTTACTTTTGCTGATTAAGCTGAATATTTACAATAAGTAAAAAATATATAACAATCGTCGCTACTGTTCAACAAATAATTGATCGGTGTGGTTGAGAGTTAAATGAGTAAAATAAGGTGTGTTATAGGAATTATTGCTTTAATAATATGGCTTATTCTTGATGTTGCTATGTTGTTAAAAACAAACATTTTTATGTATTTTAGTTGCAAAGTTTTGATTATATTTTGAAATGTCATTGCAATAATTAAGTATCGATAATACTCTTGTACACTTCGTATATTTCTTTGCAGTCCTCGAATGTTTTTGAGGACTGCATTTTTGTTCATTTCCGTTAAAGAAGTTAAATATTTAATAAAGAATTATTTTTTCTGAAAAACCTACAAAAAAATAACTGACATCGTAGAATGACATCTGTTACTAACGAATTAGCCGCCCGAAGGATTTCCGTGTTTTTTATATCTCTCCGTAAGACATTACACCATAGCAAACAAATCTAATGTCTGGAGGAGAGATATAAAAAACACATACCCAATTGTCCGTGAGTAATTTCGCTAAATAAAAGTTTGGTAGCTTTTGTAAAAGAGCATCCCCCGAACGGTCACGCCGTTTGTGTGGGGTGCTCTTTTTTACGCTTTTGCGCACAAACTAACGGAGCATAAAAACCGCGCCCAGCCGGCGCCAGAGGCTTACCAGCCGGGGGCAAGATGCATATTATAGCGATACTGTATCTATATTGGGGGGCTTGCCCCCGCTGTATTTAAAGGTTACTGATCACACCCCTTTCACCAGCAAAGGGGGCAGCGACAAATTATAGCTATGCTGTATCTACTTTGGGGGGCTTGCCCCCGTTCCATTGTTCGGATAGTGAAAAACCCCTTGAAAATCAAGGGGTGCTTTAAGGAAGTTTCAAGAAGTTATCTCATTTTTCTTTTTATTTCTTGTAATTCTTTTCTTATTTCCTTTAATTCTTGTAGTTCTTCATTTTCCGATGGGAAAAATTTGTCTTTTAAATTTAAAAAGCCATCAATAAAAAATATGGCTGATGCCATTGCAATAAATTTAGAATCATTAATCAAATAATTGTTTGCTACGCTTCCTATAATTATTATCAATATTAATAAACAAATTGCTATAAGAATATAACCAAAAAATTTTTTTAAAACTTTCATTAGCATTCCTTTCTGTGATATTAGGACGTTTTTTTATTTATTTTCAACGTATCACAAAGCATATCTTCAAATTTTTCGCTATCGCTTTTTGTTATTCTTATGTAAGGAATACCTACTTGATTAAGAACACTATTTTTAAATTCATCATTTTTTATAGCTTTTTCTGTTTCGTGTGATCTATCATCAAGTTCTATAATCAGTAAAATTTTCAAGTTCGGATTTGTTATAACAAAGTCAAAATGCCTTGATTTAACTTTTCCTCTTGCGGAAGCTTTTTCCTTTTTATCAATCGTTTTCTTTACACCTACTACATCTTCCATTCTTACTTTCGGTAAAACCTTGATGTTGTATTTTTCTTCTAATGGTTTTAATGTATTAATATAGAAATACCATTCGTTTTTTGTTAATAACATCGCTTTATAGTAAGGGCATTCTTTTGTTGTTTCTGCACTTGTATCTGCTTCTTTTTCTTCTGTTTCTTCATTATTTTTTTGCTTTGTTTTTATATCAATTATGAAAACTAAAATCGCAATTACTACTAATATACATAATATCCAAATCATATTTTACCTCTTTATTTACATTTATTTATATTTTTACAATTCGTTCTTCCTGCAATATAATCCAAACTAACATTATAAAAATCAGCTATATTTAAAGCATCTTGTAATTTTATATTGTGTAAATTTTCTTCCCATCTTTGATATGTGGTTGTATGATATCCTAATTTTTTTGCAAGTTCTTTTTGAGTAAGATCACGATCTTCTCTTAAATCTTTTAATCTATTTATTGTGCTATCCATTGTAATCACCTAAAAATATTTTATAATAAACCACAAAAATGTGTTGACAAAACCACGTTTTTGTGGTATGCTTTCTATAGTACCACAAATTTGTGGTTTTAATGTGTTGTGTTATCTATTTTAAAGGAGAGTGTTTTTAAATGAAATGTATTATTGTAGGAATCAAACCCCAGGATTACACAAACAAGAACGGCAAGCAGGTCAAGGGTATGCAGTTGTATATGCTTGCAGATAACGCCGATGTATTCGGCAAAGTCCCTAAGGACTGCTTTATCTCGCAGGATTCGCCGCTTTATCTCAAAAACGCCGCAGTTTTCGCTGATTTGGGCGAACTTGAGGGCAGGGAAGTAAACGTTGAATGGGACGTTGAAACTTATGGAACTAAGCAGGTCAAGAAACTTGTTAGCTTTGATTTTGCGGATAAGTTTATTGATTTCGTTGAGCGTGTTCCTGCAAAGGCTGTTAAAAATGCTTGATAATATCGAAAATCCCGAAGCAACAACCACCACTTCCGCCGCATCTCCCGAAGTGCCGTTAAGTAGTTCCGAAAACAATGTTTCATTGACTTTTGACGGCTATTACATTAACGGCACTATTCAAGGCGGAGATACTTCCGAAGTTGCCCAAGCCTTGGAAGAGGTCAAAGAACTGCAAGCGGAAACAAACAGCATATTAACCAATATATCGGTTGTCTGCTTGCTCTTCGTTGCATTGCTCGGAATTGTTATTGCTCAGGGATTTGTTAAACTTGTAAAGAAGAGGTGAGCGCATGGAAAATTATATTGACTGCGCTTTCGAGCTTCTCGCCGTTGGCTTTGCTATCGGCGTTGTATATGGTGTCATGGTCCTTTTAGCGCTGGGGATCCTTGATATATTTAAAAAAATTACTGATTAATGGAGGAAAAAAACAATGAACATGATTACCAAGTTTAAGAATTCTGTATCCAGCCGCGCAAAAAAGATCGTTGCTTCTGTAATGGGTGCTTGCATGGCTGTTTCAATGCTCGCAATGTCGGCTTTCGCTGAGTCGGGTGCTTCTGCATCGGGTGTCTATGATACAGTAACCAATTCAATGACCACAGAGCTTACAAGCCTTGTTTCTAAGGCTGGTGTTGCTATCGCTGGTGTTGTCAGCGTTGGTCTTGTTATCTTCGGCGTTAAGTGGCTTGTTGGTGTTCTTAAGAGCTTTTTCAAAAAGCTTACCTGATAACTCTAACACCGTTACAGCGTTTTTTGGACTGTAACGCTTGTGCAGGTGTATTTTATATATGCCTGCACTTTTTTTATAAATAATATTGGTGGTGGTAAAATGATTGAATTGTATTCCGGCACGCCAGGAAGCGGAAAAAGCTTACATGCCGCCCATGAAATGGCGGATTGGTTGAGGGCGGGAAAAAATGTAATTAGTACTTGCATGATTGATACCGATCTTGTTTTCCTTAACCCTTTTCAAAAGTGGTATGTAAACCACTTTAATAAAAAGCCTAAAAAGATTAAACGGGACAAGCGAGCCGATAATTTCTATTATATCCCTATAGAAGATATAACCCCTGAATGGTTATATGAGTTTGCCGCAAAGAATCACAGTTTCGGTAAAGAGCGCCAAACGGTCGTTTTTCTCGATGAATGTGTAGCTATATTCTCGCCCACGGTCTTAGCCGCTCAAAAAGGCGGATTGAATAGGTGGAACGAGTGGGACACTTTTTTCAGAAAACACCGTCATATAGGCTTTGAAGTTGTCCTAATACCGCAAAGTAAGAAGCTTATAGCAAGAAAAGTTATAGAGTATTGCGAGTTTGAGGTGAAGCACTATAACCGTAAGAACCAAGGCTTTATAGGTTGGATTTTTTCCCTTTTCTGCGGCGGTTCGCTTTTTTCTTGGTCGAGATGTTGGCGCGGAACTGGTGAAAAACCATTTGAACAAGGATTTTACACATACAAGCCGTTATATGGTTTAATGTATAACAGCTACAGTATGTTTTATGACACTTTAAATCCATACAAAGAACAAGAAAAGAAAAAGCTTTTACAGCAATTTGTAAATGCTCTTACTGAAAGGATAGTGAGTTTAAAAGATGAAAAAAATAATGGCGTTTCTACTGGCTTTAATGGTGAGTACAACAGTAATTGCGAATAGCTTTAAGGCTAATGCTATTGCCGCTCCCGTTAGTTTACTTACTTATCTTATACAAGCTTGTACTGAAATGCTTGTAGGCTCTGGTGTATATACTCAATCACAAGTTAACGATATGAGTACATCAGATATTTTTAGTAATACAAAAAGTGTTTTGCCGTCTATAGATTGGGAAAAAAACGCACAAATGAAAGTTAATACAATTAACAATATAAATAAATTCTTAAGTGATGCTGTAAAAAATCATAATAAGATCAATGCTTCACCCTCTATTCCCTCGGCTGATTTGCTTTCACAAGCTACTACAAAAGTTTTAGTTGATTTTATAAACGGACACGTTGCCGACTTGCCAACTGTCAACCCCGAGCTAAAAGGTTATGGCGCAATGGGTGTTGTAAAGATTTATCGTAAATCTGATAATACTTTAGATAATACTGCTGTATATTTCGGTGATTATGGCATTATTGAGAAAGAGGCTTTCGCTAATATATACGGAGATAAAATCATACGTCAATATATTGTCGGACCTAATCAAACGGAAAAAGAGTATTCAGGCTCTATCACACTTGGCGGCGCTTTTGGTGAAGATAATTACATTTTGCCAAAAGTAAAATTTGTAGGTGACTGGCGATATCCTGATGGCACACCTGCAACCGATATGTTGACCTTTGTCGACGAAGTCCCCGAATCAATCGGTACAGTTGATATCGATGGTACAACTTATGATGTAAACGGTGACGGAACTGTTACGATCGGTGACGAAACTATCCCGATTAATGATGACGGCTCTGTCACCGTGGATGACAAGCCATACTATCCCGATTATGATATTAGCCCTTACCCTGGTACATCAATTGGTGATTTGATTACAACCATAATCAATAACATTGATGTTATCGACGATACTAAAACTGATACAGACGATTTAATCGAAGATGCAGAAGTTGATGTTCCGCAGGAAATTGCAGATTCTAAATTATCTTCTTTGACGATGCCGAAATCAATTGCAACTGTTTTTCCTTTTTGTATTCCGTGGGATTTCTATCACGGGATAAAGCTTCTTTCAGCTGAACCCGAAGCACCGCGTTTTGAAGTTCCATTTGAAATTCCGCAGTATAAAAGTTTCCCGGGATTTAAAAAGATGATTGTTGTAGATTTTTCTAAGTATTCTTCTGCTTTTGCCGTTGTTCGTTGGATTTTCTTTTCTCTTTTTATGTTTGGTCTTTGCTTCATAACTTTTAAAATAGTAAAGGGGGCTTAATTATATGGATTTTTTCAATTTTATCGGCGAACAGTTTGCCGATCTTGGGCAAACAATTGTTGATGCTCTTCCCGGTAGTCCCATTGTATGGCTTGAAGCTAATGCACAAATCAAACAATATTTAGCTTGGGTCAATTGGTTTATACCTATTTATCAGATGATACCGATTTTAGAGGTTTGGCTTGTTGCTATCCTCTCTTATTATCTCATACAAGTAATTTTAAGGTGGGCTAAAGCCATAGAATAATTTTTGAGAAACCGTAGCGGAGCGGAGGAGAGGCTCAAAAATTATTCAAGCTTTAGCCGAAAGGTGATTAATTATGGAAAACAATTTTAAGTGTAAACATATTGATATCTTTGACAGTGAAACTATAAGCTTTAGCTTCTGCGGCTTATGCTATACAGCTTGTGCAACTCATTGTAAATATTATGGTCGGTGTCAGACCTGCGAGCATAACAAAGACCCTGCATATTGTCTTACTTGTTCCAGGGCGGCAGAATTTAAAAAGGCGGAGTAAAACCGCCTTACCCCCCCTGGCTAATTAGGGGGGTACAAACTAAATACAATAAAATACGAGGTGGTAAAAGTGGCTAATATAAAAACTGGCGTTTGTCCGACTTGTGGTAAGGAAAGGGAACTTGCTTTTATAAAATTCGGCGTTATACAGTCCACAATGTGCGTGTACTGTCTTTCTAAGTATCTTGACAAGTGCATTATCCCAAGACTGCGCAAGAATAACGATGAAACAACTGATAATTGTCAGATAGGCGAAAACGGCGCAGTAATAGGGGGATATTTGAATGGAACAGAATGAAAACCGTGTTTTGTATGACTGGCTTACCTTTACAACAAAAATACATAGTCTGCCCGATGTAATAGATTTACTCGGTTTGCAGAAAGTCAGCTTCCAACAGATGAAGGGGCGGTATTGCTATCAAGACCGCTTGAACTATGACGGTATCAATATAATGTATAACGGGCGCGAAGAAATGGGAATTTGCGTTGAACTCTCGGGTCAAGGTTGCCGAGATTTTGAAACCTACGGTAACGGAGATTATAAAGGCATTTTTGACTTGATTATTCGGAACTGGAACGAGAACCCCGAAAAAAGGGATATGAACATAACCCGTCTTGATGTTGCTTATGATGATTTTTTCGGTTTTCTTGACCTTGATTATTTGATGTTTGCTGCACAAAAAGGGGAGTACGTTTCACGCTGTAAGGACATCGAAGTTATTTATAGTAATAAAGGTTGTTCGGTTTGTCACGGTTCGCGGCTTCAATCGTCTGTGTACATTCGCATATATGATAAAAAAATGGAACGTGGGCGTGACGATCTTAATCACTGGGTACGATGTGAAATGAAATTAAAGGACGATAGCGCACGGGGGTTTATAAAGCTTCCTAACGATATTCGCAAGAATTATTTTGATGTTCTGAACAATTATCTGCGGTATATTGTCCCCTCGGACAACACAACAAATAAATGTCTTGTTCCGACAGCTCCGCAGTGGTTAAAGTTTATAGAATCCTGGGAAACCGTTTCTATTTTTGACAAACCAGGAGTAAACTATAACTTTTCAAATCTCTTTGGCTATGTGAACAATCAGTTAAGCGGTGCTATAGCGACATACATTGATGTCCTGGGCGTAACGCAGTTTATGCAGAACATAAACCGAGCGCAGAAAGAAAAGCCGTTAAACCCCAAATACGAGCGTATAAGAGCGCAGAATGAAAGCAGTTCGGACGGAATTATTAATTTTCTTCAAGAGAGGGGCGCAATTTAAATGGTAACGCAGAAAGAAATTTTTTATCAATATCTTTTGAATGAGCGTGAGCGCCTGGAATATGAGGTTGTACAGCTTCGTCAAAATCAGCGAATGAAAAAGAATATTGATGCTGTTGATTGCCTTGAATTGGCTTTGGCTATGGAACGTCTTAGCGCATTTATTGACTACAGCGATCACGCTTTAGCCATATTTAAGCTTAATGTCCCGACAGACTACCGTGCGAGCATTGTTAATATTGACTTCTCTGCATATAAGCAAGCCGCTGAACGGCTTAAAAAAGAGTTAAAAAAAGAAAAAGCAGGACGTTAATTGTCCTGCTACTGAGCAGTAACGGCGGTTTACTGCTCCAGTAAACATTTTTGTTTTTTGAGGTGATTATTTTGCAACCAAAAGCTATATTAGCTTTCCGCAAGCGATTAAAAACTTGCGGATATACAAATATAAAAATTTATGCGTCCAGTCGGTTTGATGGTTATTATGATGTATCTGCTGTCGAGCCTTTAGGCAAAAATAAAATCGTTGTTTGTTTGTCATTGGGGCAGTGTATTGATTTTAAGAAAAAAGATAGTTGAGTTTACTTATACGGTAAACTTACCTTACTGCTCCTATGGATTTTTTTATAAAAAAAAGCAGGACGTTAATTGTCCTGCTCCTGCTTGGTCGGCTTTTTGAGTGCTTCGCCCATATCCTGCGCAATAAGCCTATTGATATAGCCGTTAAGACTCTCGCCGTGGCTCTCTGCGTAGGCTTTGATTTGGTCGGCTTGCCCTTTGTACACTCTTATTGCTAAACGGTCATAGGCTTTTTGTTGGTATCTTTGCGTTGCTTTATTCTGTGCTTCTGAATAATATGCTCCCATTGTTTCAACTCCTTTTTATAAATTATATCGCACGTTTCTAATGGTGTCAATATACAATATAGCTAACATAGTGGTGTCAAATTTGTACAATTTGCCACTTGCAATAGTGGCGCCACTATGCTATAATATATATAGTGAGAGAGGGGAAGAACCCTTAAGAAAGGAAGTGAGGAAAATGGAAGATATGAAAATCAATCTTACAGTTGATGATATAATAACAATTATCGAGTATCTTAACGACTTTAAAAATGTTGTTTCTGATTGTGATGATGATGATATTGCTATAATATCTAATCTTGTTGATAAGCTTAGATCAATCAGCTTATAAAAAAAGTAGTCGGCTGATACGCTAAACCCACCGACTACATAAAACCCCGATACTGTGAGTTACTCTCACGGCTCACGGTATCAAATATTATAAACCATAAATAAAAAAATGTCAAGGAGATAATTTATTATGAAAAATGTTATGTATGTTATAAAAAATTCCGAAGATGATCTTGCTTATGATGTGTACGAACGAGTTGAGGGAAAACAAGACAAACGTGTTTTTTATGGTTTTTTAAAAGAAGATTATACAATATCTTTAGTTAAGCATTGGCTTATGACTTATTATGTAGGCAAATTAAAAATAAAAAGAAATCAGATTATTGTAGAATGTTGAGGTGAAAAGTTATGTCAGAATACTATTGTTGTTATTTCTATAGCTTCGAGGATTTGCAGAAAACGTTGAATAAGGTCAATAAAAGCTATGATGCTAAAGTAATAGCGCAGGTCCTGGAATCTCGCAGTTGTTCGGGAAGTTGGATAAGAGCGGCATATGATAGGT
>OHKP01000385.1_pt1 | contig 26761 bp, 20 predicted proteins | sample 1568861 | NCBI WGS metagenome assembly OHKP01 (sample SAMEA3879524, study PRJEB24766) | human gut metagenome | biome: human-associated habitat; feature: feces | place: USA | collected 1985/1987 | reverse complement strand
ATAAAGTTATATAAACTTAAATATCAGAGAGTTATAAATTATTCAGTAAACACTACTTAACTCCATACTCATCTTCAATAGCATACTTAAAATCCTCTTTCGTTGCTTCTGTAGAAAGAACTTCTTCAATTGGCTTTCCTACCTTATTCAATAAAAACAATCGAAATGACACGGCTGATAGTTCTTGCTGTGAGTGCGCCAAAATGAACAAAGCATATAGTTTCGAAAATTCCGCATCATTCAAAAGAGCACATAGTGATTTCATCATCAGACATTCACCGATGTCTTTGAAATCAGATTCTGAAAACAGAAGTGAATCTGACTTAGCATTATTCTGCAACAAAGAGGTGTCTAAAGCTATTGCTTTCAGAGACATACCAATAAGCGCCAATGGAAAATCATCGATATGTTCATTGAAACAATCTTCTGTACGCAATGGATGGCGATAGTTAGGACTGCCCAATTCTCGCGCCTTTTGTCCTTGCATAGCGGGCACGTACATACCATCATAGTCAACTAGTACTAAGGCCCCATCTTCAGTAACTAAGATATTATCGGGCTTAAGGTCTCCATGAGCAAATGGTTGTGACATCAGCCAAGCAGCCATTCTACAAAACTGATATGTGATAAGCTGCAAAGCATATTTATCGGATATGTGTTGATGAACATACTTATCAAGCGTAACTCCTTCTACCCAGTCCATGAGTAATACAGGAAATTCTGTATCAGAAGAAACTGTAGAATCAACAAACAATTCTTTTTGGAAGTACTTGATGGAGCACAAATAGTTTGATGACACATATTCCAATTCATCTGTTATCTGCAGATATGCTATATCACGTCCCTCTTGCTCTCTCAAAAAGCACTTCACTGCATATAGTTTCCCAGAGGATTCATCTTTCATCTTGAATACCACAGCAAAGTTGCCGCTAGACATCACTATCTCACCAGCTTCATCATAAACAGGACGAAGGGTGCTCAGTACATTAAAATTGTCTTCAGAATGTTTAATGGCTTCAATGTATTCTGATATAAGAGGATAATTCATTAATTATAATGTTTTGAAAGTGAAAGAATAGTCATCCAATGCTATTAGTTTATTCTTTAAGACTTTGTCTGCTAATTTAAAGATACATTAAAGGCTATCATGTTCTCTAAAACACATTTGTTTGAAATGCCCTTAATGTCTATATGCCAATGGCTACTTTTGGACACATCAATACAACAGTTCCAATAACAAACACTTGAAGCATCATAGCTGGGATCTAAACACAAAACTTTGGTTATAGTGTTATCGGTCATCTCATAACCTATAGCTAACACATAATGACCATAATCTTCATTTGGCCATCCGATACACAACACTAAAGGCAGATCATTGTCAATGTATTTATGGATATAACTTAGATATTTCTCTATGTCTCCATTGGGATAATGCGTATGGGCTATATTACCTGCATATTCATTTATGTCACGAGAAAGAGTTTTTGAGAAATATCCATCAATTACCATACCTTGTTCTTCCAATAACTTGCTTAATAGTTTTCCTTCTGGACTTCTTCTATCAATCTTTCCTAGATCCTTACCGCTAAGATACCCCATGATAAGCAATCCCATAATAACAGAATATACACCGCAAGCTCCATCAAGAGTTCCTTGACGTTGATGGACAAGCGTTAAATGACCTTCTTTATCTCGGACCTTTAGACCTGTCTTGTCTAAAATAAGTTTATTTATTACTCTAATCTGTATCATACCTTAAATCCGCAGCACTATTATAAATTAAATATTTTAAGTACCTGAGCCGCTCGACAGAGCCGGTTACTTAGACTAGCTAAGCGGCAGAGCCGAGCGGTCCAGGATTTTGTCATGTCGAAGAATTCACTTATCTTAGTGTTGCAAAATAAGCAAGAGAATTCTACAATAGGCATGGCAAAAATACATATTAAATCTGAGAAACTCACTCCTTTTGGAGGAATATTTTCGGGTCATGGAGCAATTTGACTCCACACTGTCATCCGTAATCGACTCGACCCTCTGTCTAAGGTGTAGATCGTTCCATTTCATGGCGAGAAAACGTGGGTATTTCAGCCTCAATTTGTCTGCTAATTCAATAATGATAGGACGAGTACACGCAAGAAGGACGTTGAAGGGCTTAGTTGCGGATTTGAGGAACAATATTTCATTAAGGATGCTGAGGAAAAAGATAAAGAGGTGAAGATTGGTGAAGCATAGGTGGTTTATCGGGGCTTCAGACGAAAAAGGTGAAGAGTGAAGCCTAAAATGCTGTATTCGCTTTAAACTTCACGCTTGGACCACTATAAGTCAGTATGACAAGCTAAATTTCCGTATTTTCCAATATTTCAAGCAAAAAGATTTGTGTATTTTCTAATATTTCAAGCAAAAAAATTTCCGTATTTTCTAATATTTGTGTATTCTCATACACATTTCTGCCTCAATTTGTCTGCTAATTCAGTAATGATAGGACGTGTACACGCAAGAAGGACGTTGAAGGGCTTAGTTGCGGATTTGAGAGCATATAACAAAGGACAACAAAAGCAACATTGTTTTCTTACCTGGTTGTAATGAAAATGTTGTTTTTATTGTCCTTTTATTGTTTTGTGTTGTTGAGTTTTATTATTTTATCCCTCGCTCGTTTAGCGCCTTACTATATTTGGCTGCGTTTTGCAGATGTTCGTTATAGGTGCGAGCAAAGTTGTGGGTGCCGCTAAAGTCTTCTTTGGCGCACATATACAGATAGTCGTGTTGCACATAGTTGAGCACGGCATCAATGCCAGCAATTGAGGGTATGCGTATGGGGCCAGGAGGCAGACCCGTGTTGACGTATGTGTTATACGGACTGTTGATGCTCAGCAGATTGTGATAGATACGTTTCAAATCAAACTGCTTCCATGCAAACTTAATGGTAGGGTCGGCCTGAAGTGGCATGCCATTAGGATATTCGGCGTTGCGCAACATTAGTCGGTTATAATACATACCTGCCACCATTGGCTTCTCGTCGTTGTTGGCCGTTTCTTCATCAATAATGCTGGCCAGTGTTATCACCTGAACTGGCGACAATTTCATGTCGGCAGCCTTTTTGGTTCGCTCTGCGTTCCAAAAGCGTTTGCTTTCTTTCTGCATGCGTTCAAACAGATGGTCGATGCTGGTGTTCCAGTAAATGTCGTACGTGTTAGGAATAAACATGCAAGCAATGGTGGCGGTGTCGTAACCATATTTTTGGCATACAGCCTCATCTTTCAAGGCATGACTGATGGCAGCGCTGTCGAGCATCAACTTTTTTGACAGCTCGGCCGCCAATCTATCCGTAGTGCGCACTGAGGGCACCGTTAGGTTTACGGGCGTTTGCAGTCCGTTTTTCATGTGGCGGAAGGTAACGAGAGCACCATTGCTGCCGTTGATGGCATACCTACCTGTGCGCACGTGTTCAGCATAGGCGCTATGCTTGGCCAGTAGGGTATAGGCCGACATGGCATGCGCGTTTGATACGGCGCTCACTTTTGTAAGCACCGAGTCGATATTGTCGTCGTCATCAATATAAACATATTGTGTTGTACCGTCGACCGACATGGCTGAGAAAAAGTAATAGTAAAGTGTGCCTATTCCTATCGCTACTACTACGGCAGCAGCGGAAAGCCACTTTTTCATCACATTTTTTTTCATGTTTTGTGTTATGATATAGTAAGAATAATTTTGTCAACATTATTTATTTCACTGCAAAAGTAAAATTATTTTTCTGAATAAAGCAATGTCAATGATATAATTATCTATAAAAAGAAATCGGGTGAAAAAGGTGGTTTTATCGTGTTAAACAGGCCGATTAATTGTGTGAAACGAAGGGCTATTTCGGACAAAACCAAGCAGAAAGTCGTCTCACATCGACCGTTATGAACACGTGGAACGGTCGATGCACATGTTCATATCGACCGTTATGAACATGTGGAACGGTCGGTGTGAGACGACTTTGTGATGGCTTTTGCCCGATGAAAAGACTGTAACAGGCTGATTAAAGGCTTGTAAACACCCTAAGAAAAGACTGTGTTTAGAACTTGTTATCGTGACATAAGGTTTTCATGCCATACGCGCTCGTTGTGAAACACCATCCTACAGGTGACAGGGTGTTGCTGTTAAATTCAATTTATAAACGAAAGAAAAACGTCATTAACATTAAACAATTGTTAATATTTTGAGGTTCCGATAAACTTTTATACCTTTATGTTCATCTAAAAAGTGTAGCTTCTTCGCTTTTACGTATTGGTTTTCATTGTTTAAGACAATGGGTAATGGTAAACTGACGAAGGAAATGATAATAGCAATAAAATAACTATACACATATTATATATTTAGGTATAATGATGAATACAACATTGAAAACAGGTATCGTGGCAGCATTGCTTATGGCGACCTTTACTCAAGCGCAGGCAAAGCAATGGACGCTTGCCGACTGTGTAAACTATGCTTTGGCGAACAATATCTCGTTGAAGAAGACAAAGGTGCAGCAGCTCTCTGCTTTTGAAGATGTAAAACAAAGTCAGGCGGCATTGTTGCCTTCGCTCAGTTTTTCAACATCGCAGAATGTCACTTACCAACCTTGGCCTCAAACAGGACGACAGACCGTGACCGATGGCTATGTGCAGTCGAGCGTTGATAAAACCTACTATAATGGCTCTTACTCGGTAAGTGGAAACTGGACTGTATGGAATGGCGGACGCAATACCAACCAGGTAAAGCTAAACAAACTGGAAGAACAAAAGGCTGTGCTCGATTCGGCGCAAACTGCCAACACTATATTGGAACAGATTGCTCAATACTATGTGCAGATATTATATTCAACAGAAGCCATCAAGGTGAATAAGGCCAGTCTTGAAACCAGCCAGAAAAACGAAGAACGAGGCAAAACAATGGTGGGCGTAGGAAAAATGAGTAAGGCCGACCTGGCACAGCTTACAGCCCAACGTGCGCAAGACGAATATAATATTGTAGAGGCTGAGAGCAACCTACGTAACTATAAACGCCAACTGAAGCAACTGCTGCAGATAACTGACGACGAAGAGTTTGACGTGGCAATTCCTGCTACTACCGATGCTATGGCACTGGAAGAGGTGCCTGCTCTCAATGCCGTTTATACCGCCACCATAGAGCATCGCCCCGAGATAAAGGCTGCACAGCTGGGGGTAGAAAGTAGCGACCTGAGTGTGAAGATAGCAAAGGCACAGCGAATGCCTACCATTGGCTTGAATGCTGGCGTAAGCACCAGTACCAATTCGATGAGCACTGATGCGTGGGGCTCGCAAATGAAAACCAACTTTAATGTGGGTGGTGGCTTGACGGTAAGCATACCCTTGTTTGATAATCGTTCATCGAAGACTGCTGCCAACAAGGCTATGTTGCAGCGCGAAACCTATCTGCTCGACTTGAAGGATAAGCAAACCACGCTATATTCAACCGTAGAAAACTATTGGTTGCAGGCTGTAACAAATCAAAATAAGTTTAAGGCAGCGCAAGTGTCGACACAGAGCGCACAAGAAAGCTACGACCTGTTGAGCGAGCAGTTTCGTTTAGGCCTCAAGAATATTGTTGAACTGATGACTGGTAAAGACAATTTGTTGAAGGCACAGCAAAACGAGCTGCAAAGCAAGTATCTTGCAATCTTGAACTTAAATATGTTGAACTTCTATAAAACGGGTGAACTAAAATAACCATCGGCAAGCCATTGTTAAGATGGTAACTAAAACTAATCGATAATATTTTTTAGAGAGATGAAGAAGATAAGTAAAGTGTGGATCGCTGCTGCAGTGGTGGCGATAGTGGCTCTTGTGTCTTGGCTTTTGTCGGATGGAAAGAAACAAGAAGAGGTGACGTTTGATACGGCAAAGGTGGCTCCCGCCAATTTGATGAACAGTGTTACCGCAACGGGCACTATTGAGCCTGTGACATCGGTGACGGTAGGTACACAGGTGAGCGGTATTGTGAGCAAACTGTATGTCGACTACAACACGGTGGTGAAAAAAGGACAGGTGATAGCCGAACTTGACAAAACCAACCTGGTGAGCCAGTTGAATGCCTCAAAGGCCACCTTATCCAGCGCACAAAGCAAACTTAACTATGAGTCGGCCAACTTTAAACGTTATGCCACATTGTATAGCAAAGGATTGGTAAGTGCCGACGAGTATGAAAACGCTCAGCTTGCCTACAAACAGGCAAAAGAGCAGGTGGCATCGGCAAAGGAAGAGGTGCAGCGCGCGCAAACCAATTTGGGGTACGCCACCATTACATCGCCTATTGATGGCATTGTGCTGTCGAAGTCGGTAGAGGAGGGACAGACCGTGGCTGCCAGCTTCTCAACACCAGAGTTGTTCACCATTGCTCAAAACCTGAAAGAGATGCAGGTGGTGGCCGATGTAGATGAGGCCGACATAGGCGATGTGAAAGAGGGCGAGCGCGTGTCGTTTACCGTTGATGCTTATCCTAACGATACTTTTGAGGGCACAGTGAAACAGGTGCGCCAAGAGGCCACTACCACTAATAATGTGGTAACCTATGAGGTGGTAATTAGTGCCCCCAATGCTGACTTGAAACTGAAGCCAGGTCTTACCGCCAATGTTACCATTTATACGGCCGAGCGCAAGAACGTAACTTGTGTGCCCAGCAAGGCGCTACGCTATACGCCTACCAAGGAGACTGTGGGCAAACGCAAGATTATCGACTGCAAAGGTAAGAACAAGGTATGGACACTTGAGGGCAATAACATTGTGGCACACAGCGTGAACATAGGCATGACTGATGGCGTAAACACTGAATTGTTGAGCGGCATGAAGACGGGTGCCGAGGTTATTACGGGCATTACTGTGCTGACTGCCGACGACAACGATGCCACAGCTAATAGCGGTGAGAAAAGCCCCTTTGCTCCTGGCCCTCCGGGAAAAAACAAAAAAAAGTAATGGGTGAAACGATGTAACTGACACAACAATATGGATAACAACAAGAAAGTGGTCATCGAACTGCAAAACGTGAAGCGCGAGTTTGTGGTGGGTGACGAGACAGTGCATGCCTTGCGTGGGGTGTCGTTCAAGATATATGAAGGCGAATTTGTCACCATTATGGGCAAGTCGGGGTCGGGTAAGTCGACCTTGCTTAACCAGTTGGGTTGTCTTGACACGCCCAGCAGCGGCGAATATCTGCTTGATGGCATCTCGGTGCGCACTATGTCAAAAAGTCAGCGTGCCGTGTTGCGCAACCGCAAGATAGGCTTCATCTTTCAAAATTATAACTTGCTGCCAAAGACCACCAGCGTAGAGAACGTTGAACTGCCACTGATGTATAATGCTGAGGTGGGAGCCAAAGAGCGTTTCGACCGTGCTGTTGAGGCCTTGAAAGCCGTAGGCCTTGGTAGCCGTTTGTATCATAAGTCGAACCAAATGTCGGGTGGACAGATGCAGCGTGTGGCCATTGCTCGTGCTTTGGTAAACAATCCCGCCGTGATTTTGGCCGATGAGGCAACGGGTAACCTTGACACGCGCACCTCGTTTGAGATATTGGTGCTCTTTCAGAAACTGCATGCGCAGGGGCGCACCATCATCTTTGTGACGCACAACCCTGACATAGCTCACTATTCGTCGCGCAATATTATGTTGCGTGATGGAAAAGTGATAAGCGATGAGGTGAACACAAATATTCTTTCGGCGGCCGACGGACTGGCGGCTCTCCCTCCCAGCACTGACGAATAGTATTTTCTACTTTTTGTTTTCAATTATGAATTACAGCAACTTATTTAAAATAGCCCTTCGGGCCATCGCAGCCAATAAAATGCGTTCGTTTCTTACGGCTTTGGGCATCATTATTGGTGTGGCATCGGTTATTACCATGCTGGCCATAGGTCAGGGGTCGAAGAGGAGCATACAGGCCAACATTGCCGAGATGGGCTCGAACATGATTATGATTAGTCCGGGTGCCGACCGTGGCCCTGGCGGTGTGCGCCAAGATGCATCGTCGATGGAAACCTTGAAACTGACCGACTATGAGGCTCTGAAAGACGAATGTAACTATATAAAAGGTATTAGCCCCACGGTAAACAGTAGCGGCCAATGGATTTTTGGTAACAATAACACGCCTTCAAGCATCTATGGTGTAAATATTGATTATCTTGACATACGCCAGCTGTCAGTGAGTAATGGCGAGATGTTTACTGAGGCCGACATTAAGGCAAGCGCTAAGGTGTGCGTGTTAGGACAAACCATTGTTGACAATTTGTTTCCTGATGGTTCTGATCCTGTGGGTCGTGTGGTGCGTTTTAATAGCATACCATTTCGTGTGGTGGGCGTGTTGAAGAAAAAAGGTTACAACTCGATGGGCATGGACCAAGACGACCTTGCTTTGGCACCCTACACCACGGTGATGAAACGTATCTTGGCACAAACCTATCTTGGAGGCATTACATGCTCGGCTATTACCGAGGGGGTGACCGACCAGGCTACTGAGGAGATAACCTCTATTTTGCGTCGCACACATAAACTGAAGGCTGCCACTGAAACCACTGAGGCCGATGCTGACGATTTCAACATACGTTCGCAAGAAGAGTTGGCCAGTATGTTGAATTCTACCACTGATATGCTCACCATCTTATTAGGCTGTGTGGCTGGTATATCGTTGATAGTGGGTGGTATAGGCATTATGAATATTATGTATGTGAGTGTTACCGAGCGTACACGTGAAATAGGTTTACGTATGAGCGTGGGTGCTCGTGGTATAGATATTTTGAACCAGTTTTTGATTGAGGCCATCTTGCTTAGCGTAACAGGCGGACTGATAGGCGTATTGTTTGGCGTAGGGGCATCGTATGCGGTGAATGTTATTGCCCGTTGGCCCATCTACATTCAGCCCTGGAGCATCATCATGAGTTTTGCCGTATGTACGTTTACGGGCGTGTTCTTTGGTTGGTATCCTGCTAAAAAGGCTGCAAACCTTGACCCCATTGAGGCCATCCGCTATGAATAAGGAGTAATAAGAGAAAGGTATGTAGTGTTATCAACAACTGCATGCTCTGGAACCAATAAAATGTAAAGAACCAATAAAATGTAAAAAGAGGAATTGTATAGGTGCAATTCCTCTTTTTTTCTTAACTTTGCAATCTGGTTATGTGCATAATGCACCTATATAAAGCAGAAATAATGAAAAACAATAACAATACAATGATGACTGAAGCAACTGAACAAGGCAAGATGAACATTTATGGCGTGATGACCACCTATGTGCGTGCCTTCTTTGAAGCCTATATGACGGGTGTGCTGGATGAGGCATACGCCGATGCCGATATGCAAGAAAAGCTGAAACCTAAGAATGTGAAACAGGCTATGCTTGATTGTTATGGTGAGGTGGGCGCCAGCTTCTTTGATCAGATGTTTTACACGATGGCACAACTGGCTTACGAAAATGTAGATGAGGCTGTAGCACGTGTGCAACGCGAGTGTGGCGAGCAAGCCGATATACCCCAATATATGCGTGTGGCCTGTGCTAACGACGCGCTATATGAAGCTATGGTAAACGAATATAAGCGCAACTTTGAGGCGCTGCTTGCTGGCGGCATGCCCAATGTTCAAGAACATTTGGCCACCCGTGCAAAGGGCGAGGGCGTGGTTGTGGTGTCGAACGAACAAGCCATACGTTTGTTGGTGCGTTTGGTGATGCGCTCGTATGCTAAGGGTGTGCGCATGAAGCCTGAGAGCCATTGTCCGCTGAACCAAGTGTCGTTGCTACGTTTGCTCACACAGCATCTAAACCTATTGGTACATGGCTGTGTTCTTGACGGCGATTTTGAAACGCTTGATGATTTGTTATTGCATGTCTGCGGAAACGAAAACGGCTTTAGGGCTATGTCTGACGAGATGAACACGGTGATGCGTCAGCTCGCCCAATAGCCATAAAGCCGTAAACAGCATTTTGATACAGAACAGAGTAGAGTAGAACAGAATAGAATAGGGTGAGGGTGTGTCAAAATAGGAGTTAGAGGAAGTTAAGAAGAAGTTAATCCATCTACGATGGATGGAAGTTAACAGACAAATGCTTTATTTTCAGCAATTTATACATATGTCCGCTAACTTCTGTTAACTTCGGGCGAAGCCCAAACTTCTTTTAACTTCTATTTTGACACACCCTCACTGCCTATTTATTTCGATGTCGCTCTTTACGTTGTTACGTATCTTCTTCAGATATTTACGCATGCCCTCGGCATCCTTATTGTCGATAATCTCTAACAGTTCTTTCAGTTCGGTACGTATCTGCGCCACCGAGTCGTGTGTATAAGGGTTGAACAATATTTCTTGTAGCAGATAATTGTCTTCGTTCAGCACGCCTTTCGCTATTTGCATATGGCGCTTAAAGGTGGTGCCAGGCGCATCTTGATGCTTCATAACGGCAGCAAACGTGAAGGTGCTAACAAACGGGATACTAAGCGAGTAGGCCACAGTGCGGTCGTGCTCGTCAAACGAATATTCATAGATATTAAGTCCTAACTTGCTATACAGGTCGCGGAAGAAGATGCGTCCCATATAGTCGCCCTCGTTAATAATGATGGCATTTTCTTCGCTCAGCTGGTTAAGGTTGGCGAAGGTAGGGCCAAACATGGGGTGAGTAGAAACGTAAGGGTGACCAGTGGTTTCGTAGAAGGCTTTCAGCCCTGTCTTTACTGAGGCGATGTCGCTGATGATGCAGTCGTCGGTAAGGTAGGGTAGCACCTCTTTAAATGCAGCAACGGTATATTTTACGGTTACGGCATTAATCACCAGTTGTGGCTTAAACTCTTTAATTTCTTCTGGCGTAGTGAAGCGCTGGCAGTTGTAGGTAAAGCGCATGCGCATGGGGTCTTTCTCGTAGACAGCCGTCTCGTGCTCGAAGCTGAGCAGGTCGAGAAAGAAACTTCCCATTTTGCCTGCACCTAATACTAATATCTTCATGAACGTTGAATTATATCTTTTGGGTTTTAAGTTGTAAACTTATTGATTGATGATTTCCATCTGCTGGCGTACTGACTCTTCATGCACTTGCTCGAATACTGCTTTGATGAATTCAGAATCCATACCGCAGAGCGAACCTTGTGCACCACGTTTATTAAGAATTTCGTTGTAACGTGAGGTTTGTAGCACCGTCATGTTGTGCTCTTTCTTGTATTGGCCTATCTCACGGCACACGCGCATACGTTTTGCTAAGAGCTCCATCAGCTGGTTGTCGAGGTCGTCAATTTGTTTGCGCAGTTCATGTATTCCTTCCGTGGTAACCTTTTCGTCGCGAATGACAAGCAGACCGAGAATGTAGTCGAGCACATCGGGGGTAACTTGCTGTTTGGCATCGCTCCATGCGTTGTCGGGCGAGCAGTGGCTTTCAACGATGAGGCCGTCGAAGCCAAGGTCCATGGCCTGCTGGCAAAGAGGGGCTATCAGTTCGCGGCGTCCGCCAATATGGCTGGGGTCGCAGATGATGGGCAACTCGGGTATACGACGACGCAACTCGATAGGAATTTGCCACATAGGCAAGTTGCGGTATATCTTTTTGTCGTAGCTTGAGAAGCCACGGTGTATGGCGGCCAGACGTTTTACACCCGCCTGGTTGATACGTTCGAGGGCGCCAATCCACAGTTCAAGGTCGGGGTTAACGGGGTTCTTTACCATGACCGGAATGTCTACACCTTTCAAGCTATCGGCCAAGGCTTGCATGGCAAAGGGGTTGGCCGAGGTGCGGGCGCCTACCCACAGCACATCAATGCCATATTTCAGTGCCAGCTCTACATGTTCGGGGGTGGCAACCTCGGTGGCTACCAGCATGCCTGTTTCTTCTTTTACCTGTTGCATCCAGGGCAGTGCCTGTTCTCCATTGCCTTCAAAACCTCCTGGCTTGGTACGTGGCTTCCATACACCAGCTCTAAACATGTGGCATCCGCGCTCTGCCAACTGGCGTGCAGTGGTCATTACTTGTTCTTCGGTCTCGGCCGAGCAAGGGCCAGCTATGACGATAGGACGTTCGTTATCGCTTGGTAAGTTAAGGGGCTTCAGTTCTAATTCCATAATTGTTTGGTGTTTATTGTGTTATGTTGCTTTGTTTTGTTAATGCTTTCTATGTATATGATTGTTACTTTTTTTGTACAATTATTACTTGAATTCGGCCTTTATGCGCTGCAAGGCTTCTTTTATTTTTTCGTCCTTGGCACAGAGGCTGATACGTATATATCGTTTTCCGTTACTGCCAAAGATGAAGCCTGGGGTGATAAACACACGGGCGTTATGCAGCACGCGTTCGGTCAGTTCTTCGGCGTCGGCATAACTATCGGGTATGCGTCCCCACAGAAACATGCCCACCTGTGAAGGGTCGTAGGTGCAACCCAGTGTGGTCATGATTTGTTCTGCAATATCGCGACGGCGGCGGTAGGTGTTGATGTTTGCTTCGCGATGCCACTCAGCAGTATTGGTGTTATAGGCTTCGGCAGCAGCCAGTTGTAGGCCTCGGAAGGTGCCCGAGTCGATATTGCTCTTTATCTTCAATATCCATGAGATGAAGGTGGCGTTAGATGCGCACATACCTACGCGCCATCCAGGCATATTGTGGCTTTTCGACATCGAGTTGAATTCAATGCAGCAGTCTTTGGCGCCAGGCACTTGCAGAAGCGACATGGGATGCTCGTTCAGTATAAACGAGTAAGGGTTGTCGTTTACCACCACAATGCCGTGTTTCTTTGCGAACGCTACCAGGCGTTCGTAGGTTTCGCGCCGAGCATTACCACCTGTTGGCATGTTGGGATAGTTGGTCCACATTAGCTTCACATTGCTGAGGTCCATCTGTTCCAGTTCCTCAAAGTCGGGTTGCCAGCCATTGTCTTCTCGCAAGTTATAGTTAACAATCTGTGCGCCCAATATTTTACTTAGCGATGTATAGGTGGGGTAGCCAGGATTGGGCACCAGCACCTTCTCACCCGGATTAACAAATGCCAAGGTAACGTGTAAGATACCCTCTTTTGAGCCGATGAGTGGCTGCACCTCGGTGTTAGGATCCAGGTCAACATTGTACCATTGTTTGTAGAAATGGGCCATGGCCTGTCGCAGTTCGGGTGTTCCCATGGTGGGCTGATAGCCGTGGGCATTGGGTTGTGCTGCTACCTCGCACAGTTTTTTTACCGTTTGTGCTGATGGAGGCATATCAGGTGATCCGATGGCCAATGAGATGATGTCTTGTCCTTCAGCGTTCAGTTTAGCCACCTCTTTCAGTTTACGGCTGAAATAATATTCTTGTACAGCCGAAACACGTTCGGCGGGAGTGATGTTTTGTATCATGCGTCGTGTTTTTTTTTGAATGAAGTGAATGTTAGAAACCAGTATATTCGCCCAAGATCTTCAAGTCGCTGGTGAGGGGTATGATGGCATCTATGCTCTGGTGGTAGCGCGTAAGGTTGTTATAGGTTACGTCTACATAGAACAAGTATTCCCATTCGCGCCCTATGATGGGCAACGACTGTATCTTGGTGAGATTAATGTCGTAGAATGATAAGATGGTAAGCACCTTTGACAAACTGCCTTCTTCGTGTGGGATGCGGAACACGAGGCTGGCCTTGTTTACCTTTTCCATAGGCCGCAGCAAGTCGGCTTTGTTTGGATGGCATACCAGCAAGAAGCGAGTGTAGTTGTGCTTATTGTCTTCGATATGATCTTCTAATATCTTGAGGCCATACAGTTTGGCAGCGGCAGCGTTGCAGATGGCGGCCCAGCCATGGCACTGGTTTTTGCTGATAAATTCGGCCGACCCTGCAGTATCTTCTGCTTCTACCGCCTTCAGTCCTGGGCGATTAGCCAGATACTTGTTACACTGCATTAAGGCCACGGGGTGCGAATGAACCTCGTTGATAGTGTCCCAGTTGTCGTCGGGCAAGCAGCAAATGCAGTGGTGTATCTGTAGCTTATGTTCGCCAGCGATGGTTGCTCCCGAGTCGCGAAGCAATTGATAGTTGTGCAATAGGCTTCCTGCAATGGTGTTTTCGATGGCCACCATACCTATGACGGTAGGGTCGCGCTTGATGTTCTCAAACACCTGTTCGAAGGTAGCGCAGCAAATCAGCTGTATTTGTTCGCCGCTGAAATGTTCGTGTGCGGCAATATCGTGATACGAGGCGTTGAAACCCTGTATGGCAATTCTTTTCATCTTTTGTTTTTTGTCTTTGTTGTTTATAAGAACCTTTTTAAAAGAAAAAGTCCCGCTGTCACTGGTATGTGAAGCGGGACTTTAGTATTTGTTTCCTATAAGTTGAAATTTTGCACGCAACTTCCCGCTTCACAATTTCTTGCAAAGTAAAAATAAAAGTAATAAAAAGATGCGTACAGTTTCATAGCTATATTTCTTTTTTTGAGATTCTTGTTCTTTTTCCTTGATGATGGCGAATGTGGGGCTTCTATCGTCAATTTGTTATTTGATAGTTGCAAAAGTATAACATTTTTTTGTTACTGACAAGAAAAAAGCGAGAAAATGTTATTATTTTCGCATTTTCTCTACTATTCAGAGAAAATGCCGTAAGGGTCCATACTTCTGTATTTTGCCTTTATTTTGCTTTCTATGCCCTCGGCGCTGTATTCGCCACTGATGTTGCTGGCCGTGTTGGAGTCAAGTTCAAGCACCTGTTTCATATCTTCGCTTGCGCCTTTGCTGTCGCCTGTTGCCATTCGAATGGCGCCACGCTCTTTAAATGCTGCTAAGCAGAAGGGATTAACGTCGAGCACACGGCCGTAGGCTTCAATAGCCTCGTTGTGCATGGCCTTTGCTTCGTATATCCGAGCCACCAGTAGCAGTATATCTTCATTGTCGGGGCATTGTTCTTGCAGCATCTTTGCATCTTCCTCGGCACCGTTAGCATCGCCCATTTTTAGCAGCAAGTCGGCGCGCATCAGTCGTGCCTCGGCAAAATCGTCTTTCAGTGTGATAGCTTTTGTTAGCAGCGCTATGGCCTGAATGGTGTTGCCTTGTCCGTTGCAAGCCCTTGCGTAAGCAAAGAGCACGCCCATGTTTTCTTTATCCAGCTCCATAGCACGTATGCAGGTGGTGGCCATGTTGTCATAGTTTTCGGCCATGAAATATACCTCGGCCAAACGTATGAAGATAGAAATATTGTCGGGTTGTGCCTCGGTTAGTATTTGCAGTTGTTCAGCAGCCAAGGGCAGCTGGTCGGTATGTATGTATGCCTGTGACAGATAGTCGCGACACTCTAAATCGTTTTTCAACTGCAGTGCGTGTGTGAAACATTGCACAGCGAAGGCCGATTGCCCCTGGCGCAAGGCTCTGACGCCATCGTATTTCAGTGTATCAAACTGTTTGTTGTCGTTTTCTTTCTTTTTGTTGTCGGTAGGCTGGTCGCTGCCTCCGAATAGTTTTTTTAAAAAGTCCATAAATAGTACTTTATCTTATTTCTTAGTTATTATTTTGTTCTTTTAGGGAATGAATGTTCTTATCAGAAGAAGAATATCTTTTTAGATGAAGACTTACATTAGTTCTTGCGGGTTACTGATGAAGGTGGTAGCGCCATGCTGAAGCAAGAATTCTTTGTCGCGAAATCCCCACAGCACGCTGATGCATGGTATGCCGCTGTTTTGTGCTGTCATTACATCAACATCGCTATCGCCTATATACACGGCCCCTTTACTGCTTACCCCCATTTGTCGTAGCGCCTCGAGCACGGTGTCGGGTGCAGGCTTTTTCCTAATGTCTTCTCGCTCGCCAATGGCCACAGGCACAAGGTGTGCAAAGAAGTGCTGACACAGTTCGCGTGTGGCAGCATAAAACTTGTTGCTCACTACGGCCACGTTTTTTCCTTCGTTGTGCAGCTGTTGCAGCATCTCCATAATTCCAGGGTAGGGCTTTGTGGTGTCGAGGTTGTGCTGCATATAGTGCTGTCGAAAGGTGGCATAAGTGTTGTCGAAGTCGGGATTGTCAGTTCCTCCAGGTATGGCACGCTCCATTAGTTTCTTTACACCATTTCCCACAAACTGTCGCACCTCGTCAAGAGTGCGTTCTGGCATGTGGTGTGTGCGCAGGGCATAGTTGGTGCTTGCTGCCAAATCGTTGAGAGTGCTTAATAGGGTGCCGTCAAGATCGAAGATATATGTTTCGTATTGATGCATTGTTTTTTTGTTTATTATATCTTTTTTATTTTACGATAACCTTCTTTACGGTGCCGTTGCACATCTGCACAATGTTGATGCCCTGTTGCAGCTGTTGCAGTTTTTTGCCATCAACGGTGTAGATGCCCTTAATGCCGTTATCGTCTTTAGCATTGATGTTGCTGATGCCCGAAGCAGTATCGTCCAGTGCAATGTTGAGTGTTACATCAGCATTGTCGAAATGTACCGTGCGTGTGGCAGCGGTGCATCCCTCGGCGGTGATAGATGCTTCATAGTCGAGGTTCGATTTAAACACCTCAATGCTATATTGGCCGTTGGCATTGGTAGTGGCTGTATAGCGCACCTGTCCTGACTGCAGTGTTACGGTAGCGTTAGCAATAGGTGTTGCTGTATGCTGATGGGTTACCTGTCCGCTCACGGTGCGCTGTTTTGTATCATAGCCTATGCCGATAACGGGCAACGCATCGTGGAAGATGGTGGTGCTGGCCAGCTGGCTTGCATCAACGTTGGCACGTGTAATGCTACGGTTTTGCATCATAACGCCCTTTGTGGCAGCAAAGAAGGTGCGGGTGCCAGAATCGGTAGAGCCCAAGAAGGCTATGCGTAGGTTTCCGCCAGTATATACAAAGGGTTTAATCAAGGTAATATTCATGATGCGTGCATACATATCCTCGGTGCCATCTTTAAACAATAATATCTTACCGTTATACACCTCGGTCATAGTGCTGCGGTCGGTCATGGTGTATTCGCCGCTGGCGTTAGGTGCTATGGTGTTGGCACTGGTGTTTTGCAAGTATACCTTTACGTTTACAAAGGCATCTTCGCCCAAGTTGGCGCCATACCATGATATTGATTTGATGGCAGTGCCTGGCTTCAGTCCCAGTTCTTCGGCCGTGTATATAGCCTCGCTTTCACCATTATAATTATAGGGGTCGAAGGGGGCGGAGTTAGAGTAGCTATGACTCACCAGCTTATCGGTAAGCGTTCTTACCAGTGTGGTTTCTTCTTCAACATCAATCTTTATAATGTCTGACGTTATTTCGCCCTCGTTGGTGATGAATTTCCAATATCCGTTCAGTGTTCCTTCTTTATGCGGAGTGATGCTAAGGCTGATGTTACGTTCGCCCATGGCTGCCAGTTCTTCCGAAGGTACATAGCCCATACACTCGTCGTCGAGATAGAACGCTACCTTATAGCTGTCGGCGGTTTCGGCGTGGTTCATCACGTTGTGCAGTGTGGCGCTAACGTTGATGGGCGAGTTTACCTGTCCCTCGCTGTCGCCCTTTACGTTATCAAAATAGGCGTTGTGTGTGGTAGGCACTGGGCTAAAGTTAGTGATAATATTATCGAGATACACGCATCCTGCCTCAAAGGCAATATACCATTCGCCTGTGGGTATGTTGTTGATGGCGAAGGGTGTGAAGCCGTAGTAGTATCCTTCCCAACTGGGAGCAAATGTTTGGTTCGACATCTCGTTGGCCTTTATTTCGCGCAGCAGTTGCCAGTTATTGCGGTCGGCCGAATAGTAGATGTTTACATACGAGAAATTGTCGTATACTTTTGACAGCCAGAAGTAAAGCTCTTCGCCCTCTTGCACCTTCATCTTTGGCAAGATAAGCTTTACGGGCACTTGTTTCGTGTTTCGCAAGCAATAGTGATTGTTGATGCTGTAAACATAGTTGGGCATATCGTCAATAAACCATCCGTTGTTGTTGACGAAGCCTTCGGGCAACTGCTCATTTTCAAAGTCGTAGAACAGTTGTTGTTCGGTGGGGGTATAGCCTTTCAGGTCGAGCACAATGTCTACACCGCCGTCGCCCTTCACCGTTAGCTGTCCTTGCTTATTACCTTTAACATCGGTTGTCATGCTGATGCTGAAGGCAATGCTGTCGTGCCCAGCAATGTCAATGGGGGTGTTAAGTGAAGCCTTAAAGCTTGGTGTGGTTGATAGGGTGGTGATGTGTTGTGGCTGAGCACCCATATTGCGCAACATGAGGTTTACTGTTACCTCTTTACGCGAGGCTCCAAACTCGATGCTGTTGCCCGTTACCATTGGGGTAGTGCCGTAGGCACCTGTAAGACGAAAGTCGGGGGCGAAGCTTGAGGGTGTAACGATGGGCAGATATACGATGTTTCCGCTTAGTTCTTCTTTGATATACAGTTCGGCAGTGGGGTATTGTTTGCTGCTTAGTTCGGCCTCCATGATGATGGGTTCTGAGGTTTCGGCGGGCTTCAGCGTTTGTTGTATGTTGATGGTAGCCAGCACATTATCGGTGTACAGCTCTTTAAGGTTGAGGGTGTAGCCTTTGGTGCCAGGTTGCAACGTAAGGTCGCCACTATTTACGACCTGTACCTTATACGTAACCTTATATTTTCCCTCGGCATTGCAGTCGGCATACTTGCCACCGTTCCACACTGCTTGAGTGATGCTTAGCGCTTGCACCTGGCTCACGTCGGCCTCTTCGGCTTCAAAGTTGTCGATGGCCACGTTGCTGCCACGTATGCCGATGCGTGTTCCAGCGGGCATGGTGGGCAACTCTACCTTTGTAAAGTGGTCGTATTCAAGTTGGTATACAGTGGGCGTAATTTCGTCGCCCATCACCAGCTTTCCGCCTTCTTCAGTAACCTTAAAGAAGCGTATGCCTGCCGACGACGATCCTTTGCGAGTGGTTTTGGCCATGATGCTCATTTTTCCTTTCACCACGGGCGACACAAGTAGGTCATTGATGAGGTGTTCTTCTTGCGTGTCCCAATCAACCATCACTTGACTGCTTACCTCCATGTATCCTGTATTGTCTACGCCTCCTGTGGTATGGTAGGTGTATTTAGCATAGCCGTCGAGGAAGAAGTCGACGATATGTCCCCAGCTCGACCCCACTACAAAGTCGTGCTCTGTGGTGTTGATGTCGATATTAAAGTTCATTGTGTAAGGCTTTACCGTAGTGGCTTTCATACCCCACACGCAACACCATATCATGAGTGTTGACAGGAAAAGTTTTGTTTTTTGCATCTCCTTGGCCGTTTTTGAAGTAAAACAAAGTGACGAGCGGACAAGTGACGAGGGTGTGTCAAAATAGAAGTTAAAAGAAGTTTGGGCTTCGCCCGAAGTTAACAGAAGTTAGCGGACATATGTATAAATTGCTGAAAATAAAGCATTTGTCTGTTAACTTCCATCCATCATAGATGGATTAACTTCTTCTTAACTTCCTCTAACTCCTATTTTGACACACACTCGTCTCCTTGTCTACTCGTCAACTATCTTATCCCTTTTTCAGTGCAGCAAGGCTTTCTTTCAGCGCTGCAATTTTCTCTTCCGAGTCGCTTTGCTTTTTGCGTTCCATTGCCACCACTGCTTCGGGAGCATGTACCACAAACTTCTCGTTGGCCAGTTTTTTCTTCACGCCAGCCAAGAAGCCCTCAAGGTGTTTCAACTGTGCCTCTTGCTTTTCAATTTCGGCAGCCACGTCGATGCGGTCGCCCAGAGGCACTGCAAACTCGTCGGTGCCCACCATGAAGGCCGATGCTGTAGCATCTTTTTCGTTTACCACGTCAATGGCCGAGAGGTTTGCCATCTTCATGATGACGGCGGTGTAAGCCTCGAAGGCATTTTTGCCCACCACCTGCAGCACCAGTGCATCTTTGTTAGCGATGTTTTTCTGGTTACGCACGGTGCGCACGCCGCTCACAATTTGTTTTACGTTTTCTATGGCTGCGGCCAACGTCTCGTCGTCGGCGGTGGGAGCCTGCAACGTCAGTTCGGCATGCATAATGCTTTCGCCCTCTTTGCGGTCGTAGATGTGCTGCCACAGCTCTTCGGTGATGAAGGGCATGAAGGGGTGCAGCATCTTTAGCAGCGTTTCAAAGAAGGCCAGCGTTTGGTTGAAGGTAGTGGCATCGATGGGCTGTCCGTAAGCGGGCTTCACCATCTCCAGGTACCAGCTTGAGAACTCGTCCCAGAACAGTTTATACACTGCCATCAGCGCCTCTGACAGGCGATACTTTGAGAACAAGTCGTCAACCTCGGCGTTTGTTTCTTTCAGTTTTGCCTCAAACCATTTAGTGGCTATCTTGCATGCCTCGGGCTGTTCGGTCTCGGCCACCTGCCATCCCTTCACCAGTCGGAAGGCGTTCCATATCTTGTTGTTAAAGTTGCGTCCCTGTTCGCACAAGCTTTCGTCGAAGAGGATGTCGTTGCCAGCGGGTGCCGACAGCATCATGCCCATGCGCACACCGTCGGCGCCATATTTTTCGATAAGGCCGATGGGGTCGGGCGAGTTTCCGAGGCTTTTCGACATTTTGCGTCCCAGCTTATCGCGCACAATGCCAGTGAAGTATACATTACGGAAGGGCACATCTTTCATATACTCTTCGCCAGCCATAATCATACGTGCCACCCAGAAGAAGATAATGTCGGGCCCTGTTACGAGGTCAGAGGTGGGGTAGTAGTATTTTATCTCGTCGTTGCCCGGGTTGTTGATGCCGTTGAACAGCGAGATGGGCCACAGCCATGACGAGAACCACGTGTCGAGCGCATCTTCGTCGTGTGTGAGCTGCTGTGCCGTAATGTTTTCGTAGCCCTTTATTTTTCTGGCCTCTTCCAGCGCCTCTTCCAGGGTCAGTGCTACCACAAACTTTTCTTCTTCGCCCTCGGCGGTGGGCAGGAAGTAGGCGGGTATGCGGTGTCCCCACCACAGCTGTCGTGATATGCACCAGTCTTGAATATTTTCCAGCCAGTTGCGGTAGGTGGTAACATATTTTGTGGGGTGAAACTTAATTTTTCCCTCAAGCACTGGTGGCAGCGCAATGTCGGCAAAATGTTTCATCGAGAGGAACCACTGCTTGCACAGGCGAGGCTCAACGGCCGTATCCTGGTTACGCTCCGAGTATCCCACCTTGTTATCATAGTCTTCTATTTTTTCCATCAGGCCAGCGGCCTTCAGGTCTTCAACAATCTGTTTGCGCACCTCCATGCGGTCCATACCTACATACATGCCAGCGGCCTCTGATAGGGTTCCATCGGGGTTGAAGATGTCGATGGTTTCAAGGTTGTGTGTCTTACCCAGGGCATAGTCGTTAACGTCGTGTGCGGGCGTCACCTTCAAGCATCCTGTACCAAACTCTATGTCTACATATCTGTCTTCAATAACAGGTATCACGCGGTTTACCAGTGGCACCACCACCTTATGTCCGCGCAGCCACTGGTTTTTGGGGTCTTTCGGGTTAATGCACATGGCGGTATCGCCCATGATGGTTTCGGGTCGAGTGGTGGCCACCACGGCATAGTATCGTCCGTCGGCATCTTGGTGCAGCACCTCGCCATCGGTTCCTGTGGGCACCACGGGGTTAGTGTCGGCATCGGCCACATAGTAGCGCAGGTTAAACAGGTGGCTTTTCTCTTCACGATAAATCACCTCTTCGGTCGAGAGCACGGTTTGCGCCTTCGGGTCCCAGTTTACCATGCGCAGTCCGCGGTAGATAAGGCCTTTTTTGTAGAGGTCGACAAACACCTTCAGCACGCTTTCTGAACGTTCTTTGTCCATGGTAAAGGCCGTGCGGTCCCAGTCGCACGAGGCGCCCAGACGTCGCAGCTGTTTCAAGATAATGCCTCCATGCTCGTTTGTCCATTGCCATGCGTGGTCAAGAAACTGTTCGCGTGTAAGGTCGCGTTTCTTTATGCCCTGTTCCGCCAGTCGGTTTACCACCTTTGCCTCAGTAGCAATTGAGGCGTGGTCGGTGCCAGGCACCCAGCATGCGTTCATACCTTTCATACGTGCGCGTCGCACCAATATATCTTGAATGGTGTTGTTCAGCATGTGTCCCATGTGCAGCACGCCCGTAACGTTGGGTGGCGGAATTACCACGGTGTAGGGTTTTCTACCATCGGGCTTGCTGCTAAACAGTTTGTTGTCAAGCCAGTACTGATACCATTTCGTCTCCACTGCTTGTGGATCATATTTGCTCGCTAATTCCATGCTATATATATAATTATTATTTTGTTTTATAATCAATGCCCTGTGCGTTTAAGAAGCAGGTGGCCAACAGGTATCGTTGTGTCTTCCCATCTGTTTCTCTGGCTAAAAATCGTTGCAAAATTACTAAAAACTGCCGAATAGCACAACTTTACATTAATAATATTCAGTTTTCCATATTTTTTCTTACTTTTGCATCAGTTTTTTATAGCGAAAAGATGCTAAGCAAATAAACAAACCAGTTAAAAAGATGAAACAAACAATACCTGTTATAGGCATGGTATGCAGCGTTTGTGCCGCCCATGTTGAGCAAACATTAAACCATATTGAAGGCGTGCGTTCGGCCACCGTGTCGTTAGCCAGCCGCACCGCCACGGTCGAGTATGACGAGGCAAAAGTTTCTCCTTCTCTTTTAAAGCAAAAGGTGAGCGAGGCGGGCTACGACCTTGTGATAGAGTCCGATAGAAGTGCCATCGACATACAGCGCCGAGCCTTCACCTTGCTGCGCCGCCGCACCCTGCTATCGTGGTGCTTTGCCATAGCCACCTTATATTTTTCAATGTTTCATGGCCAGCCGTACGACAACCAGCTGTGCCTTATCTTGGCCCTGCTAAACATGGCATATTGTGGCCGACAGTTTTACACCACGGCCTTCAAGCAGCTGATGCACCGCACTGCCAGCATGGACACACTGGTAGCCCTCAGCACCCTTATAGCCTTCGTGTTTAGCACCTTCAGCACCTTTTATGGCCAGCGTGTGTGGGGAGCCAGTGGCATGGCGTGGCACACCTATTTTGATGCTTCGGTTATGATCATAACCTTTGTGCTTACGGGGCGCTGCCTTGAAGAGCGCGCAAAAGACAGCACCGCCAGCAGCCTACGCCACCTCATGGGGCTACAGCCCAAAACCGCCCTACTGGTTACGCGCCAAAAGCCAGCGGCCGAAGCCCCCGCCACCCAAGTTTTGCAAGAGGTGCCCATCTCTACCATTGCTATAGGCGATGTGCTTGAGGTGCGTGCAGGCCAAAAGATACCTGTTGATGGGGTGGTGACGTGGGCCGAGAGCCCCATGACGCCCCACACCGCCTATGTTGACGAGGCCATGATAACAGGCGAGCCCACCCCCGTAGCCAAGCAGCAAGGGCAGCGTGTGCTGGCGGGCACCATACCCAGCCAGGGGCGTCTGCGCCTTAAAGCCCAGCAGATAGGGCAGCACACGGCCTTGGCCCAAATCATACGCACGGTGCAAGAGGCGCAGGACAGCAAGGCCCCCGTGCAGCGCATTGTCGACCGTGCCGCTCTGGTGTTTGTGCCCACCGTAGCCGCCCTGTCGCTCATCACCTTTCTGGCATGGTGGCTGTTAGGTGGCAGTGGGGCATGGGTGCAAGGCATCTTGTCGGCCATCTCGGTGCTGGTTATCGCCTGTCCTTGCGCCATGGGCTTGGCCACCCCCACGGCCCTCATGGTGGGCATAGGCAAGGCCGCCCAGCAGCACATACTGATAAAAGATGCGGCCGCCATCGAGACGCTGCGCACCATCACGGCCCTCGTCATCGACAAGACGGGCACCCTCACGTTGCCCAATCCTAATGTCAATTTTACCCAGCCTGAACACCTCACCCTCGACCAGCGCGAAACCTTGAAGCCCCACGCCCATGAAGCCATGCTTCAGCTGCAGCGCATGGGCATTGAGGTGTATATGATGAGTGGCGACAACGAGGCCGCCGCCCACCACTGGGCCCGCCAGGCAGGCATAACCCACTATCGCAGCCAGGTGCAGCCCGCCGATAAGCAAGCCCTGGTGCAGCAGTTGCAGGCACAGGGCCACAAGGTGGCCATGGTGGGCGATGGCATAAACGACACTGGCGCCCTGGCCCAAGCCCATGTGGGCATAGCCATAGGCCGCGGCACCGATGTAGCCATGCAGGTGGCCCAGATAACACTTATGACCGACGACCTAATGGCCCTGCCCCAAGCCCTACAGCTAAGTCGTAAAACGGTGCACATGATATGGCAAAACCTCTTTTGGGCCTTCATCTACAACCTGGTGTGCATACCCCTGGCCGCTGGTGTGCCCTGCCTTTTTGGCTCGTCGTTCCACATCACCCCCATGTGGGCCAGCGCCCTTATGGCGTGCTCCAGCCTTAGCGTGGTGCTCAATTCGTTACGCCTCAAGCTTAAATAGCCCTGTTTTTTTAGCCTGTTGCGCCACAATAGTTATGGTGGTTTCAAAAATAATGCCTACCTTTGCCCCATATATATAGCAAAATAAAAAGAAATGCATACACAAGATGAAAAGCTGAAGGCCTTTGGCCGCCTTCTCAACGTGCTCGACACCCTACGCGAGCAATGCCCCTGGGATAAGAAACAAACCAACGAGAGCCTGCGCCCCAACACCATAGAAGAAACCTACGAGTTGTGCCAAGCCCTCACCTGTAACGATACGCCCAATATATGCAAAGAGCTGGGCGACGTGCTGTTGCACATCTGCTTCTACGCCAAGATAGCGCAAGAAAAGCAGCAGTTCGACATTGCCGATGTGTGCAACCAGCTGGCCGACAAGCTTATCTTTCGCCATCCACACGTCTACCACCCCTCACAGGTGGGCGCCCCACAGCCACAGCCGTTGCCCTATGGCCAAGAGCAAGCAGCGGCAGCCCCCGCCACCACCACGGCGCAGCAGGTTATTGAAAGTTGGGAACAGATAAAGCTGAAAGAAAAGCATGGCAACAAGAGTGTGCTGGCAGGCGTGCCCACAGCCTTGCCCTCGCTCATCAAGGCATACCGCATACAAGACAAGGCCCGCAATGTGGGGTTCGACTGGCAAGACCGTGCCGACGTGTGGGCCAAGGTGCGTGAAGAGCTCGACGAGCTGGAGGCCGAGCTGCGCCGTGAAGACAAAGCGCGCTCTGAGGCCGAGCTGGGCGACTTCCTCTTCAGCCTCGTCAATGCCGCCCGCCTCTATAAGCTGAACCCCGACACCTGTCTCGAGAAAACCAACAACAAGTTTATACGCCGCTTCAATTATATCGAGGCACACAGCATAAAGATAGGCAAACCGCTGAAAGATATGACGCTGGCCGAAATGGACCAGCTGTGGAACGAAGCAAAACAGCTTGAATAATTCATAATTCATAATGCATAATTCATAATGCGATGAATAATTCATAATTCATAATGCCAAACGGCCTTGCAAACCATAGTAGGACGAGGGCCTCCGCGCCCCGTCCTCCAGCACCCAAAATATTATCTTAACCCTATACTTGCTGGTTGCTGGAAGTTGTAGGGCTGGTTGCTGGAGGACGGGGCACCGAGGCCAGAGGGCACTGAAAAAGTCCCCATTTTTAAGGACTAAAACGGAAAAATGTTACGATTTATAACTTCTCTTTCTATAAATCGCCTTAATAAGGCTGTATTTGACAGAAAAAGAAGGATAAAACCACGATTTATCCGTCATTAACTTTCAATCTGAAAGTGGATTTTACTTTTTCAGTGCCCTCCCGAGGCCACCGTCCTACTAAATTTTCACATAAATCAATTCTTCATATGGATTTTTCACTTTTCACTTTTCACTTAAATAACACTCAGCACATGGATTTTTCACTTTTCACTTTTCACTTTTCACTTATTAAACGCACCCTGCCCCTCATGCTGCTATCGTGCCTCATGGCCTGTAACGGCAACAAACAAAAGGGCTCTGACACCGATGTAAATGCCGACACCGCCACCGCCGACTCTACCCTCTACGGCATCTGTGGCGAAGGCACCGCCATGCACACCCTGCAGCTCATCACCCTTACGGGCGACACCCTCAACCTGTCGCTCCTGCCCGACGATGCCGACGTCGACGACCCCGATGCCGCCACACCCGCTACCGTGAACGGAGGCCTCATGTGTGGCGACCACCTGGCCGTGCTGGCCACCACCACCGCCGATGGCCCCGTAGCCACAAAGGTGATAAACCTCACCTCGCTCATGGGGCGCTGGACCAGCATCTCGCGCAATTTTGTTATCGAAGAGGGAGGCGTCGTCACCTCCGACGTGAAAGCCGAAACACACCCCTATACCAGCTGGAAAATATATAACGGACAGCTGCTCCTGGGCCCCGACACCTTCAACATCGTAACCCTGGGCCCCGACTCGCTGGCCATCGAAAACCACAACGGCATATACCTATATAAACGCCAACGATAATGCAACCCTTCAACATACACATCTTAGGCTGTGGCAGCGCCCTGCCCACCATGCGCCATAACCCCTCGGCACAAATCGTTGAGGTGCGTGGCAAAATGTTTATGGTCGACTGTGGCGAGGGCACACAGCTGCAGCTACGCCGACAAAAAGTGCGCTTCACAAAGATAGGCGCCGTGTTCATCTCGCACCTGCATGGCGACCACTGCTTCGGCCTCCTCGGCCTTATCTCCACCTTCGGCCTCCTGGGGCGCACCGCACCGCTACACATCTACGCTCACCCCCAGCTCCAGGCCCTGCTGGCCCCACACATAGCCTTTTTCTGCCATGGCCTGGGCTACGAGGTAGTGTTTCATGCCATCGACCCCACCCAGCAACAAGTGGTGTATGAAGACCGCAGCCTGCAGGTCGAAACCATCCCCCTCATGCACCGTCCCC